>Ga0224501_10000040_pt1 | contig 140392 bp, 116 predicted proteins | sample SF_Oct11_sed_USG_4_FD_169105 | JGI IMG/M metagenome (GOLD analysis project Ga0224501, IMG submission 169105) | Sediment microbial communities from San Francisco Bay, California, United States - SF_Oct11_sed_USGS_8_1 | ecosystem: Environmental > Aquatic > Marine > Sediment | place: USA...
CCCGCGGCCTGCTCGGCAGCCGATTTTCACCCCTCAGCCTTCCGCCCGAGGGCTCCGCCCTGCGGACAGCCGAGCCGCGACTTTCTTCCTGAGACGGGAAAAGGCTTCGTTTGACACCAGTCTCCTAAGAGCGTCGATCGGTTTGAAACCACCGCAACTTCGCGGGTTTAGCGGGCCCAGCGCACCGCATCGGCGCCTCGAAGTAGCTCGGCTACGACTTCGGCACCGTAACGGCACGCTGCACCCGCTCTCCCTCGCGAATTTGCGGCGATTTCAAACCGGTCTCCTACCCGACGTGGCCTTCATGGTTCACGGGTTGGTCGCCAGGGACCTTGAGAACACTTCGGGCCCCGTGCACCACGCGCCGCGCCTTTTTCGGATGACCGAACTCTCCCCGAGCTCATACGGCCGCAGCCGCTGCGTGCGCCTCGGCCTCGAGAACAGAGAGTGGCAAGCGCAGGGTGGTGAGCGCGCCGGCGTCGTTATGAAGCTCCAGCTTCCCGAGCAAGCTGTGTCGCGTCAGCCCCTCGATCAGTCCGATGCCGAGCCGGCTCGAGGCTCTGATGCCCGCCAGGACCGGCTCGCTGAAGCCGCGCCCGCCGTCGCGGAAGTGAAGCACCATGTGCTCGGCCGTGCGCTCGAATGAAACGCGGACCTTCAACGTGCCGTCGGCTTCGAGGCCGTGCTTGAGGGCGTTGGTGGTCAGCTCCGCGAGCACCATCGCGAGGTGATGGGCCAGATGCGCGGCGACGCGCGCGTCGTTCTGCTCGACCTCCACCTGTACCCGCACACCGCGATTCTGTCCGGCGAGTGAAGCGGCCTCGACCACGCGCTTGGCGAGTTCATCAATAGCCGGCGCCCGCCAACGATTTTCCATCAAGACGTCATGGGTGGCGGCCACTCCGCGGATCCGGTGCTCCAGTTCCTCGAGTAACTCGAGAGGGTCGCGCGCCTCCTTGATCAGCTGGATACGCTGCGCGCCGATCAACGAAAGAATCGCGGCAAGATTGTTGCGGACTCGATGGTTGACCTCCTGCACCAGAACTTCCTGCAGTTTGGCGTAAACGCGAATCTCCTGCTCGCTCTGCTGGGCGGCAAGCTCGGCCCGCCTTCGCTCGCTGGCATCCTCATGAACCCCAAGCCAAACTTCGCCAAAGCGCGGATGGGTAAAGGCGTCAGCCGAGGCAGAACACCAAAAGGTTTCGCCGTCGCAGCGCACGCTCTCGAACTCCCCACGCCAGCCCCCCTTGCGCCGCAACGTGTCGCACAGCTCGTCTGCAAATGCGATTGCGGCAACCCGGTCCTTTCCATACAGCGACGACACGTGAACCCCATGCATCTCTTCCAACGAGCAGCGATACATGCGCTCGAAGGCGGGGTTGCCGTATAGGATCGTCCCATCGTCGATACGAACCAGCAGCACCGCCTCCGACATCTGCTCCATGATCCGCGACTGCAGCCGAACGCGTTCCTCGACATTGGGAGCGAAGCTCCCCTGCAGATGACGGTAGCGTGGCGGGATACGCGGCGGGATGCAGCCGAAGCGTTTGATCACGGAGAAGGAGCCGTCGCTCTCGCACTGGGTCAGATAGGTATTGACGCTGGCATGTTGGGTCACGGGATCCATGCGCACATGGCCCTGGGGCGCATCGACCTCGACGGTCCTCAGTGCATCGACCAGAGGCTCCGGGTCCACAGACGACGCGGCGTTGGCAGCGGCGGCAAACGCCTTGACGCAGACGTAAGCACCTTCACCAAAGTTGGACATCAGGCCATTGCCGTCCGGCCAGATGCCAGTAATGCCTGGCTGGCGCGCCAGCTGCCGCAGATAGCTGCGGTTTTGCTCGGTGTCGACGCTCATGAAGTAGGTGTTGCTCGAGAAAAATCCTCGGCGCACCTCCGGACTGAGATGGCTGGCCATCACCTCATCGTAGTGCCCCATGACCACGGCCATGTGGTCGCCCAGCCCCTTCTCCGTAAATCGAGTCAGGAGTCGCACCTGATCGGTGCCCGCAAAATATGGAACGAAGAAGTCAGCCCGCGCATCCTCTAGCTCCCCGAGCAGGGCCTCCACGTCCTGCTCGGAGACGCCGATAGGACGGTATTCCTCGCCGACCACCACGCCACCGGCGCGCCACAGCGCCAGCTTCGCCGCGTCGATGGAGCCCCGCGGCCACTCGTAGTCGTTGCCCGCGAAAAATGCCCGCTGGCCGAAGCGCTCCCTCATGTAAGGGATCATGCGGTCGATCTGTTGGTTCGGGAGCGCGGCGAAATGGAAGAAGTAGCGGCTGGATATGCTGCCTTCATAGAACGAGAAATTCAGGTAGGGAATGCGCCGGGGCTCGGCGATGCGGTAGGCCACGGTGATGCGAGCGTTGGACAGCAAGTTGCCGATCAGGGCGACGCACTGGTGCGTCTCGACCAGCCGCTCGGCCGCCCGCGCCGCGCTCTCCGGCAGGCTGCCGTCGTCCTCGATCACCAACTCGAGTTCTCGCCCCAGAACGCCACCCGCCGCATTGACCTCCGCACACGCGATCTTGCCGGCGGTGGCGATTTCGGAGCCATAGATCTCGACGACACCGCTGAGCGGCGGCATCAGGCCGAGCTTGACAGTCGAGCCCTGCAGACGGCTCATGGGGAGCCCCCCCGGCGCAGCCGACTGGACCGCCACGCCGCGACGGGTGCCGTCGGATTCATGACGGCACGCCACCAGTCGCCCACGGGGCCGAAGCCCTCCAAAGGCAGCATTGTAGGGTTCGCCGAATCTTGGTGCATTTTACCCAGTGAACGACCGATTCGCGAAGTACTGAAGCACCTCAAGTCTTCCCGACAGCAGCCGTTTTCTATCGAGGTATGATGGCCCCTGACCTCGCCGGGACCCGGATTCTCGTCGTGGAGGATGACTACTTGGTCGCCCTCGGCATGATCGCGGACTTGCGAGACCTGGGCTGCATCGTCGATGGCCCCTACCCGAGTTCGCAGGAAGCCATCGAAGCCCTGACACGATGCCCCGTCGACTGTGCCCTGCTCGACGTCAATGTTCGCCACGGGACCAGCGAGGGCATCGCGCGGGAACTGTGCCGCAGGGGTGTGCCCTACGCGTTCGTCAGCGGCTACCAGCACCTTGACCTGCTGGCGAAGGAGCTGACCGGCGTTCCCCAGCTGAGCAAGCCCGTGGTCGCAGGCTCGCTGCGCCGAGTTCTGGCGCTGATGCTCAGCCGCGACGGGCCGCCGGTAGCCGCTTCGTGATGTGGCCGCGGGGGGCGGCTCATGGCCACAGCCGCACGAAGCGGGGGTAGTAGAGGTCGAGGTCCTCGAGCAGCGTCGCAACGTCGAGGCTGTTTGCGTTGTACGTCAACAGGAGCCCCTCGCCGCCCTGCTCCGGATGGGCGCGCACGCCGTAGATCAACATCGAGCGGCGCCCGCGCTCGGGCGGCGTGAAGACCTCGACGGCTTCGCCGAAGGGTCCCTCGGGCGATGGAGCCGTGCGTAGGGCGACTGTGGCCGCACCGAAGCCCAGGCCGTGCACCATGGCGAAGCGCCCGTCACGGCCGGGCACGACCGAAAATTCGGTCTGTCCCGTTTCGACCACCGGCCGCGGCGGGCCGCGGGCCCAGCCCATGGACGGGCCGCAGTAGAGTTCTGGCGTCATGAGAGCCCCGGCGACGAAATCGGCGCGCGACCAGCGTAGAACGTAGATGGCGTGATCCCCGGGCTCGCGCACGCCGTAGGCGTAGACGTGGTCGCTCGCCTCGAAAAGCGCGACCCCCACCATCTCGATCGGGGCGAGGTCAGGCACCCGCAGGCGACGCAGCGCCCAGCGCTCGGGCTCGCCGCTGGGATCATCGACACGCAGCGCCTCCCAGCCGTCGTAGCGGAAGCCCAGCGGCGCTTCCGGTGCCGGCTCCAGCCGGTAAGTGAAGAGGGTCAGGGCGCCATCGAGCATGATCCCCTGCTGGGGCCAGTACCAACGCCGACCACGCTCGGGGATGAAGGAGGCGGGGCCGTCGCGGACAACAAAGCGCATGGACGCCGTCGTGGGGTCCATACCCCGTTGAAGCCCAGCACTGTTGCGGACCATCACCGCCCCGCGACGGCCGGATCGAGACGCGACCTGCTCGCCTGCAGCCGCCACGAAGCTATCGCCGAATAGCCAAAGCACCCGCTCGGCATCGAGCCTTACCGAGACCGCCGCGTCGCCGCCGAGCCAGCTCGGGTCGCGACGGAAGAGGGCATCGGCTTCAGGCCACCGTGACGCCCGTGGCGGCTGCCGCACCGCGCCTTGCGGCCTGCGCGAAAGCGGAGAGACCGACTCGCCGACGCCGCACGCCCACAACAACACCAACACCAACACCAGCAGCCAGTGCGGGCTGACTCGCGAAGAGCGAAGCATGGGGCGATTGTGGCCAGCGACCACAGGGGAATCCAGCGCCGCCGCCGGCGGGCCCCAGCGCAGCGCTCAGAGTCCGCCGCCCGGCTCCCGGCTGAAGACGCCGTGCAAGTTCCGAACGCCCTGCCCTCCACGCTGCCTACAAACGGACGGCGGCGGGCGACTGTGGGCATCCACCCCGACCGGCGTTCCGCCCTCGATGGTGACGCCGGCCAGGCGGCCCGAGCCATCCGATGGCGGTGGCGCGGGATGAACGCCAGCCATGTCAGTTGTTCCAGGAGACTGGTGTCAAACTAGCGTGCGTGGATCCGGGAGCGCAGTGACCTCGTGTGGGACAGCCGAGGACCGAGGAAATACAGAGTCATTTTCGCAGCGGACTCGGATGGCGCACACGGGGTCACGGCCCTCCGGGATCCGCACACGCTCGTTTGACACCAGCCACCCAGTCACCTGTGTCGGTAGTCTTGGGCAAAACTCGCCGGCCCTCGCCGGCGCTTGCCGTGCCACGGGCGTGCGGTAGTCTGCCGCGCCATGCAAACTGTGCCGATCCCCTGGCGACACGCGTGGGAGCGCTGGCTCGGCACGCTGCTGCTGCTGGCCTCGATCGGCGTCGTGCTGGGGCTGAAGCTGCAACTGGACACCCAGTCCCTGAACCTCAACTGGGACGAGTTCAACTACCTCAACAAGATCTACCAGCACCAGCGCGGCGAACTCACCCGCGTGCTGCAGACCTTCCACGTCCAACTCTTCGCATGGCTGACCTCGGTCAAAGGCCACGAAGTCGACCAGCTGCTGGCCGCGCGCAAAGCCCTCTTCGGCGTGCGCATCGCAACCTGCCTGTGCATCTTCGCCCTCGGGCGAACCCTGCTGGGTGTCAACGGGGCTCTCTTCGCGGTCCTTTCGGGCCTGAGTTTTTCCATGCTGATGCGACACGGCGAGACGTTTCGCTTCGATCCGCTCTTATCGCTTTGCTCCGCCCTCGCCGCGGCACTGCTCGTGTGCTTGCCGGGAAATCGCCTGGCCGGCGCGGCCGCTGGCGCTGCACTCGCGCTGGGCGGGCTCATCTCGATCAAGTTCGCCGTCTTCGCGCCAACCCTGCTCGCGATCGTGCTCGCCCAGTGGGCCCTCGGTGAAGTGCCGCGGCGGCGCGTGGCAACCCAGGCGTTGACCTGCGCGATCGCAGCCGCCTGCTCATTTGGCGTACTCCTCCTGCTGCACGGCTTGAGCGTGGAGACCGAGAGCGCAAGCTCCACCCGGCGCTTTCTCGGACGCGCAGCCGGCCTCATGGACGCCGAAACGATCCTGCCCCAGGGCAAGACGCTTCTTTCGACCCTGCGCTGGGACGTGGCGTTCTGGGGTCTACTGCTCGTCGGCACGATGACGGCCTACGCCGACGCCCTGCACCTGCGCGGCCCAGCGCGCCTGCGCGGCCTGCTGCTACTTGCCCTGGCCGCTCCGCTACTGACGCTCGTCATCTACCGCAATGCCTTCCCTTACTTCTACGTGACCATCATCCCACTGGCTGCGGTGCTCTGCGGCGTACTGGTCGACCGCCTGGAGCGCTGGACCCGGCACACGCCCCTGCTCTTCATCCTCGGGCTCGCACTGCTCGTGGCACCGCTGCACCATGGCGCCCGACGGTTCTTCGAACTCAACAGCGACGACCACATCAGCATTCAGCGTACGATATTAGACGGTGTCCACCAGATCTTTCCGCAGCCCACGCCCTACATCGACCGCTGCGGCATGGTGTCCTCTTTTCCCAAAGTGGGCCCCCTGATGTCGACGCTGATGCTCAAGCGCATCCGCGACGCGAAAAATCCCATCTTCCACGAGATCTTGCTCAAGCATCAGCCGCGCATGGTGCTGGCCAACCTCTCCTCCCTGCAACTGAACCTGGACCACCGGTTCGCTGGCGGCAAGGAGTACCGCTTGCTGCGGAGCGATTTCGGCCTGCTGCGCAGCAACTACATTCACCACTGGGGCCCCGTGTGGGTCGCCGGCAAGAAGCTCGGCGAGCTGAAGCCCGAGCCGACCAAGTTCGAAATCCTCCTGCACGGCCCCTACACCATCGAAGCCAGCAAGCCTGTACAGATCGACGGCGTCGAGCACGCACCGGGCGCAGTCATCGAACTCACGCTCGGGCGCCACCGCGCCTGGGCCCAAGCGCCGACGCGACTGACGCTGCGCTACGGCGACCACCTGTTGCAACCCCAGTTGAAGTTCAAGGGCCGTATCTTTCAGGGCCTGGGCTTCGTGTCGAAGCCGCCCAAAGCAAAGCCGATCAAGACGCCGAAGCGAAGGTAGGCACCCTTCAGGCACCAGCGCCGACAACGGCCGGTGCCGAGCGCAACCTCCCCCGCCACATCGGGAGCGTCCCCGGGGTTTGAAATCGCCGTAAATTCGCGAGGGAGAGTGGGTTCGGCGGGCCGTTACGGCGCCGAAGTCGTAGCCGAGCTACTTCCGAGGCGCCGTAGCGGTGCGCTGGGCCCGCTAAACCCGAAAAGCTATGGTGGTTTCAAACCGATCGCCGCTCTAGGAGACTGGTGTCAAACGATCGCACGCACCTCCCGGGCGGCGTAACCCCGTGTGCGCCATCCGAGTCCGCTGTGAAAATAGCGGGTATTTCCTCGGTCCTCGGCTGCCCCCCACGAGGTCACGGCGCTCCGAGATCCACGCACGCTCGTTTGACACCAGTCTCCTAGGCTCGGCGGTCGTAGGTTGGCCAGCCTCCGATGATGCCGGCGTGGCGCCGCGGACCGCTGTGGTCGACGGCACCCGCGCATTGGCCATTTCGACCACGGCCAGCGCCTCTGGGAGGCAAAATTCCCCACAGGTCGCGCCGTGGCGACTGGCACGGGCTTTGCGTCCTGAACGCACGAAGCCCGCGGGGCGGAAGCAAGGAGAGCGAAGGCCCATGATGCAAGCCGACTGTGAACAGCAATCCAACGCGGAGGTCGCCCACCAACCGAGCGGACGCGAGCGACGCCGCGCCCCTCGCTTCGAGATCGACGGGGCGCGCGTGGGCATCGGCGACTACAGCTTCGATGCACCGGGCACCTTCGTTACCGTGGGCAACCGCAGCCTCTTTGGCCTATTGCCCCGCCGGGGCGGCCAGCTCGACAACGTCAAGGACATCAGCCGCGGCGGCCTGTGCTTCGAAACCGACGGTCAATACGAAGTGGGCCAGCGCGTGACCCTATCGCTGCACGTTCGGGATTGGTCCGGGCCCATGCAGCTACGTGCCGAGGTGCGCTGGGTGCGCCCGGTCTACGTGGACATGCTGGACATGGTGGGACTGCAGTTCAGCCCCTTCGACGGCAGCCGCGGCGGCAACTCGACCGAAGCCGGCGAAGCCTTGATCAGGCTCGAAGAGACCTACATGAAGGCGATCGAAGCGGCCAAGGCCAAGGCCGAAAGCCAGGCCGCGGCGAGGTCGCCACAGGTACAAGAGCAAGCCGAACCGCAAAGCCGACCTGATGGCGCACCACAGCCAACGCTGGAGCAAGGCCAGGCCGAAGCCGCACCGGAAGCGGCGGCACCTCCGCCGCTTCCCACGGCCGACGACGGAGTCGAGGCGATGGAAGTAGAGGCCGGCGAAGTCCAAGAACTCGAGACCAGTGAGGTTCGGGCGTTCGAAGCCGAAGCAAGCACCGCCGGGGACAGAGCCGGCGACGAACTCAACGCCCTGCGTCGCGACAACGAGCAGCTGCGGCAGCGACTGGCCAGCCTCGAAAGCAGCCTGGCGGCGAGGAACCGGGCCGCGGGCTAATCCTCAGCCGGCTCCCAAGGCGAGCACACGCGTAGCCTCTTCGCCCGCGCGCGCTCCACGAAAGCCTCTAGCGCAAGTGCCCGAGGCGGCGTGCCGGGACGGCCACGCACCCGCAGACTGACCTCGCGCCGCTCCGCTTCACGCTTGCCGACCACCAGCGCGTAAGGCACACGCTGGGCCTCGGCGCGCCGCACCTTGGCCGCCAGCCGGTCGTCGCTATAGTCCAGCTCAGCCCGTAGCCCGTCAGCGCCCGTACCCGCCTCAGGCCGCAAAGCTCGCCGCTCTGCTCATAGCGGTAGACCATGCCGCACTCGCAAAGCCGCAGGGGCAGGTCCCGCTCGGAACGCACGTTGCTCTGGAAGATGCGATCGTCTCGCTCCATCTCCATCGATGGCCGTGACCGGGCGAGCTGCGCCGCTGAAACGCGAAAAGCCCAGCCGAGTCGGCCGGGCTTTGCTCCGCTGTGCACCTGGGATGCAAAAAACGACAATCGCCGACCTACCCGCTCGGGGTGGTGCCTCCAATTGTCAGCGGTGTAGTCATTGCGATTCCCAACATGATGGCCATAGGTTAGTCCTGCCCGGAGCGCGACGTAAACCCCGTGGCAAAGACCTGCGCGATCCGGCGCCCGCAGCCAGCATGTCCTCCCAAGCAACCGACCGCGCGCCACTGCTATGCCTGATGGGCCCTACAGCCACGGGCAAGACGCGCCTGGCCATCGAGCTATGCCGCGCACTCGACGGCGAAATCGTGGGCGCCGACAGCGTGCAGGTCTACCGCGGCTTCGACATCGGCTCGGGCAAGGCCACGGCGGCCGAACTCGGCGGCGTGCGCCATCACCTCGTCGACATTCTCGAGCCCCAACAGCGCATCGACGCCGCCCGCTTCGCCGAGCTGGCCGACGCCGCCATCGCCGACATCCACAGACGCGGCAAGCTGGCAGTCATCGCCGGGGGCACCGGCCTGTGGCTGCGCGCGTTGCTCAGCGGCTTGCTGTCAGCCCCGGAAATTAACCCTGCATTACGATCCGAACTCGAAGCGCGCTGGCACGAAGACCGCGAGGCGGCCCACCGAAAGCTCACTGCGGTCGACCCCCTGGCTGCGGCCAAGATCCACGTCAACGACATGGTCCGCGTGGTCCGAGCCCTCGAGTACCACGCCCAAACCGGCCGCCCCCTGGGCACCGCGCGGGAGCACCACGGAGGAGGCCAGCGCCGCTACCGGGGCCTCCACGTGCTCTTGGACCTGCCCCTCGAGGTCCATCGCACAGTGGTCAGCGGCCGCGTCGAGAAAATGCTCGCGGCTGGCTGGTTGGAGGAGACGCGCCTCCTCGTCGAACGCCACGGTCTGGACATCGGACCGCTGTCCTCGGTCGGCTACAGGCAGCTGTGCGAACACCTGCGGGGTGAACTCACCCTCGAAGAGACGCGGCAAGCCATCAAACGGGCCACGCGTCTGTATGCCAAACGCCAGCGCACCTTCTTCCGCGGCGAACGGGAGGTCGACCTTCGGCTCGACGCACGCGAGGCCACGGTGGAGCGCATCGGCGAGCAGCTGCGCCGGAGGTGGGGGGCGGGGGCCAGGGCGTAGGCCCGCACACCCCGGACGGCCAGGCGCGAGGGCACGCTGCGGGGGCAGGGGGCAGCCGGCCGAGGTCAGCGAGGGACGCCGCGATGCGGCTCGCTACGGCATCGACCGGCAGCCCGCGAACATCGAGGCGGGGCACGCCGAAGGCACCAGGACGGGGTACGAAACGAGCTTCAGCGACGACGACGACAGGCTCCAATGGCCGCTGCCGAACCTGCCGGCCGTCGCGGCGCAGTGACATGTAGGCGCATGCCGCCTCTGACTTCCGCCATCTTTGGGCCTACAATGGTCGTGATGAAACGCCAAGCCTTGCTTTTGCTGGGTTGCCTGCCGTGGCTGCTTTCATGCGGCGATGACGCCCCCGTCGCGCTCGCGGGTCAGTACACCATTGCACTCACCAACGAATCCGACAGCTGCAACAACCCAAACTTCACCGTGGGACAGACCACCATGAACATTCCGCTGGTGATCACGCAGGACGACAACCGGGTCACCGCCGACGTCGGCCGGCCGGTCGCGGGAGTGCTCGATCTCGTGCTCGGCGGCCACGTCTACACGGGCGAAGTCCATGGCAGCAGCTTCAGCCTGACGCTCTTTGGTACGCGCTCGGCGACCATGGGCAACTGCACCTTCACCATCAACTCCACCATCGACGGCAGCCTGGACGGCGACCTGATCATGGGCGACGTGACGCACCGCCCCGCTGACAATGGCAATCCGGACTGCACCGCGGTGGCGACCTGCGCCACGGTGCAGCGCTTCAACGGCACGCGGCCACCGACGCTATAAGACGGCGGGGCGCTACCGGCGGCCACGCAGCCCCGTTTTAGGACGCGCCGGCACGCGATTGCGTGCACCGCTTGCTCGCGCCCATGAAACAGCGGGGCGCTGCCATCGATCGCTCGCACGCCAGCTCACAGCCCCCGTGTTGTGCAGAACGCCTCACAGACAAGCGGCGCATTCGAGTCCGCGGTCCACCGGACTCGACACTGAAGCCCCGAGTCCAGTCCATGGGACTCGCGACAGTCGGCGTTGTCGCTTAGTGTCCGCGTTCGGAGCGATGGTCTGGACATGAGCAACCCCCCCCCCACGTGCGCGTCGTGAGGCGCCGGACGCCCCGGAGGTTTAAGCGGTCGTGTTGAGCGCGCGTCGTTGCAGTTTCAGTGCGCTCGCCGTCGAAGGTGGGACGCGGGCGCATCGCCGTATCCAACCGGCAGTGGCGAGTAGCCGCAGCCACGCAATGGCGGGACTGCTCGCCACCCTATTCGCTCTCGGCGCTTGCCGCAGCCCGCAGGTCGGCGCCGATTTGAGCCAGCCATGGTCGCCGGCCACCGAAGAGCAAGGCCAGGACGCGGGCGCCAAGCCCGACGCCAAAGTTGAGACAGGCCTAAGCTGCGCCGAGCTCACTTGCGACGAAAACGCCGGCTGCAACGACCGCGGGGGCACCGCCAAGTGCAGCTGTCTCGACGGTTTCGAAGGCGACGGTTTCAGCTGCTCCGACGTCGACGAATGCGAGAGCGCCGCCGACAACGACTGCGGCCCGAGCACCATCTGCCTCAACCGACCCGGCACCTTCAGCTGCCGCTGCGCCGTCGGCTTCGAGGGTGACGCGGCGGCCTGCACGGACGTGGACGAGTGCCAGGGCGCCGCCAACACCTGCCACCCCGACGCCTCCTGCGGCAACACCGAAGGCGGCTTCGGCTGCAGCTGCGAGCCGGGCTTCAGCGGCGACGGCTTCGGCTGCACCGACATCGACGAATGCGATCCCAGCGCGCCGGCATTCAACTGCGGCGCAAACGCCCACTGCATCAACACCCGCGGAGCCCACGACTGCGCCTGCAACGCCAGCTTCGGCGGCGACCCGAAAGCCGGCTGCCAGGATCTGTGCACGCTCGCCCAGGCCGACGCCACACGCTGCAACGCCGACGGCCACGGCCTGTGCGAGGTGGGTCCCGGCGACAGCGCCACCTGCACCCGCTGCGCGCCCCCCTATGTCGGCGACGGCCTCGACTGCACCATGCAGACCTGGTGCGCAGATCTGGGCTGCGGCGCAAACACCCAGTGCATCGACGACGGCGACGAAAACCACCGCTGCGCCTGCGCCCCGGGATTCCAGGCCGGCCCCGACCAGGACCTGGCGCTCGGCGGCGACTGCGCGGACAGCGACGAATGCGCCGCCGACCCACCGGTCTGCGACGGGCAAAGCAGCACCTGCATCAATGCCGTCGGCGGCTTCGTATGCGAGTGCAAGCAGGGCTTTGCGCGCAGCTCGGGCCTATGCGTCAACGTGGACGAATGCGCTGGCGGCCCCCTGGCCGGCAGCGGCTGCGATCCCAACGCCGACTGCCTCGATCGCAACCCGGGCTATGAGTGCAGCTGCAGGCAGGGCTACGAAGGCGACGGCAAGGTCTGTCGCGACATCGACGAGTGCAAGAGCAGCTCGAACCCCTGCGGTGACGACGCCTCCCAGCGCTGCACCAATACGGCGGGCTCCTACCTCTGCGAGTGCAACGCCGGCTACACCCGCGACGGCAGCGGCGCCTGCGTGGACCTGGACGAGTGCAGCGACGACGCCCTTAACGACTGCGACAAAAACGCAACTTGCGTGAACAAAAACCCCGAAGAAGATCCGGTGGGCTTCGAGTGCCAGTGCACGGACGGCTGGGCCGGCGACGGCACTGTCTGCCGCGACGTCGATCAGTGCGCAAACAGCACGCTCAACGACTGCGGTGCAAATGCCATCTGCATCGACCTGCCCGAGGGCTACAGCTGCAGCTGCGGCGACGTACTCACCGGCGACCCGCGCTCGGAGTGCTACTGCGACCTCTCGGGCTTCTGGGGCCTGCGCCAGGACGTGCGCGCGATGTGGGAAGAGGTCGCGACCGGCGGCATCACCGCGATCTTGGCTGGCAGTGATGTGGCCACGCGCTGGGAGCTGCACCGCTACCGCTACGACGGCGACCAGGTCGTGGTCGAAAAGAAGGAATGCGGCTGGGACCGGGCGCCGGACCTCTACGGCGACCCCCTGATCTTTGACGAGGTCTACAACGGCATCGTGCCCCTGAGCGCCTACGACGCCACCTCGCTGGTCGCCGGAGCAAGCTTCGCCCAGCCCGCCGCGGTGCCCGGCTCGCACTTCACGACCCCCGACGACGCCCTCTTGATCGGCATCGCCCTCGACGATCCCCTGGGCCCCTTCCCCGCCTCGCGCGACAACGTGGGCGAGGGCCCCGACCAGACCAATGGCGCACGCTGGGTGGATGTGGAGGACGACGGCGTCCCGGGCGTGACCGTCTGGCCCAGTCCGACCAGCGCCGAAACCCACGCCAGCACCGCCGACGCGGCCCGCACCTACGACTATCTTCCGGTCCGCCTCGGCACCACCCCCGCCGGCGGCATCGAAGTCATCGAGCGCATGGCCTGCTTGAGTACGGCCCTGCGCATGATCAATCACCTCGAGGGCAAGCTCGAGAGCTGCACCCGCATCGTGGGCGACGTCGTCAGCAAGTACACCGACGCCCGCGTCCAGGGCTGCATGATGGTGCCGGCGGTCAACCCGCCGGCGGTCACCGAGTGGAACAGCTGGGTCCCCAACTGCGAGCCTGCGGCCTGGAGCACACTGTCGCCCTGCGAGCCAGGCGACGTCGACCTGCTCGACGGTCAGGAACAGACCCAGTGGAACCCGGGAACCTTCGAGATGATCAAGCTCGGCGAGCTCGGTGACGCGATCGACTGCGAGACGGTACGCACCGTGCTGCCGCCCTTCCCTCGGCCCTGATGAAGAGCCCTGCTGAAGCGATGACGCCGCCCCTCCATGGCCCCGAATTGAGCCTCCGCCCCCATGCGCGCCCCCATGGTGTGCGTCTTGGCGCCGGGCTCGCGCTCTGCGCCCTCGCCCTTTGTCTCGGCTCATCCACAAAGGCGCGGGCCGGGGGCCTCGAGCTGCTTCCCGGCGGCACCAAGTCGGTCGCGCGCGCCGGCGCCGTGGCCGCCCGTCCCAGCGACCCCATGGCGCTGCAGCACAATCCCGCGGGCCTGGCCTGGCTCTCCGGCCGTCAACTGATGGCCAACCTCGACGTGCCCTGGAACGACCTGTGCGTACAGCCCTATGGCTACTACGGCTGGGGCGTCTACGAAGAGGCCGACACCCGCTTCGGCAACACCACCGAGCTGGAGCTGAGCGCCGACGGCGAGCCCGTGCCGGGCGCCAGCTACGCCAGCGACCATCTCGACCGGGTGTGCAACTCGGCGTCCGTGCTGCCGGTACCGCACCTGGCCATCGCCGCCAAGCTCGCGCCACGCCTCTACTTCGGCGCGGGCCTGGTCGGCGCCACCATGCTGGTTGGCCTGCAGTGGGGCGGCGCCAATGGCAGCATCGTCACCCCCGACGGCCCCAGGCCCACGCCCACGCGCTATCAGCTGGTCAAACAGGAAGTCAACTTCGCCCTCAACCCCACCGCAGGCCTCGCCTACCGCATCCGGCCCGACTTCTCACTGGGAGTCGCGCTGCAGATTCTCATGGCCGACGTCGACACCTACGCCGTGCAGAGCCTGGAAGCCGGCACCTCGCCCCACAACGACGTCATGGGCAAGCTCTCGGCGCGCGACTATTTCGTGCCCGCCCTGACGCTCGCCGCCCACGCCAAGCCCATCCCCGCCCTGGACGTGATGGCCGCGGTGCGCCTGGTGGACGACCTGGACGGATCCGGCGAAGCCACCTTCACCACCAGCGCCTACAACGGAGGCGCCGAACGCGGCCTCATCCCCACCGAGAACGACCCCATCGATCTCGAGCGGGTCAAGCTCGGCTTTCCCTGGACGATCACCGCGGGCATTCGCTACGCCGGCCGCTCCGAGGCCCAGCTGCTCGAAGGCGAGCCCGACGCGCGCGACGCCATGGAGAGCGAGCTCTGGGACGTGGAGCTGGACCTTTCGTTGCAGCTCAATGCCCGCGCCAGCCAGACCCTCTTCGAATTTGGCCAGGACGTAAGTCTGCGCTTCGACAACGCCGACGGCACGAGCGAACCGAGCGTCACCCTGCGCGAGCAGGACCTGGAGCGCGTAGGCGTCGACCGCCACCTACGCGATGCCTTCGTCGCGCGCCTCGGGGGAAGCTACAGCCTGATCCCCAAGCGACTGATGGCCCACGCGGGCGTCTTCTACGAGTCCAGCGGCGTCGATCCGGACTACGCAAATATCGATGCATTCGCATTTCAGCGCTTCGGCGCCGGCCTGGGTGTGGCGCTGCGCTTCGGCGCCTTCGATCTAATCGCGGCCTACGGGCGCATCCAGCAGCCGCGCGTGGTCGTGGCGCCCCGTGACCACCAGTTGGTACAAGACTCCGGCGGCGACCCCAGAAGCGGCTTTGACCAGCGCGTCGGCGGCATCGGCAGCACCGACTCCGGCGTGGTCTTCAGCGATCCGGCCGTCCCAGGACAGGGGCAGCAAGATGGGCAAGCCGCCTACCAGCAAATCGCGCCGGTAAGCACGGACAATCGGCCACGCGCAGTGGTCAACGCAGGCGAGTACACGGGCGCATTCGACATCGTGTCGCTCGGAGTTGTATATCGCCTTTGATGGTGGTTCCTGGTGGAGGTCACAACGATGGCTCGATGGTACTGGCTCCTGATTTGCATGACCTCACTGAGTGTGAGCGGCGCGTGCGGCGAATCGCGAAACCTCGGCACGACCGGCGACACTTCGGCCGACCCGGCGACCGACAAGGGCACAGGTGATGGCGACGGCGGCTCGACGCTGACTGCAACCGACATGGACAGCACCGGCGACTCGACGCCGACTCCGGACGACGCTGGCACCGGCACCGGCACATCGAGTGACGGTGACGCCAGCACCGGTGACGCCGGCACCCAGGCCGACGCCGGAGACCAGAACACCGACAGCAGCGCCTGTGCCGATCTGGACTGCCCTGCTCCCGAGGTCTGTGACGACAGCACCGGAACCGCCCAGTGCGTCTGCCCCGACGGTCATACGCTGAGCGACGGCGCCTGCAAGGCCGACGACGGAACCGCTTGCGAAGAAGACAGCGCCTGCGGCAGCGGCCACTGCGTCTCGGGCATCTGCTGCGCCATCGCCTGCGACAGCCCCGGAGTCTGCCACGAGGCCAGCGGTGCCACCTGCGAAGACGGATCCACCTGCAGTTATGCCGACAGCGCAGACGGCAGCGACTGCGAAAGCGCAGACCTCTGCGCCAGCGCGAGCGAAGCCTACGGCGGCTTCGAATGCGTCGGCGGCGCCTGCGTCGGCAAGGATGCAAGCGCCTGCGACGACGACAACCCCTGCACCGTCGACAGCTGCGAAGCGAGCGCCGGCTGCGTCCACGACGGCACCGGCCAGAGCGCCCCCTGCGACGACGGCAATGCCTGCACCAGCGACGACGTCTGCCAGGGCGACGCCGCCGGCACCTGCTACGGCACGCTCGAGCAATGCCTCGACTCCTACGACGACTGCAACATCGGCGTCTGCGATCCGAGCGACGGCACCTGCTCCCAGGAACCCACCAACGAGGGTGGCGAGTGCGACGACGGAAACCTCTGCATGGGCGGCGAGACCTGCCAGTCCGGAGAGTGCACGGGAGCCGACATCATCAACGACTGCGACGATGGCAACGTCTGCACCACGGAAATCGAGTGCGACCCGGTGGCGGGCTGCGTGCGCAGCGACAACACCCTCGAATGCGACGACGGCAACCCCTGCACCGAGGGCGACGTCTGCAAGGCCAGCGAGTGCAAGCCCGGCACGCCGGTGGTCTGCGAGGGCAGCGAGTGCCAAGACTCCGCCTGCGACCCGGACTCGGGCGAGTGCGTCGTCACCAACGCCCCGGACAACCAGAGCTGCGACGACGGCCTGGCCTGCACCAGCGGCGACCGCTGCGTCGACGGAAGCTGCGAACCAACCGATGGCAACGTCTGCGGCGAAGGCGGCAGCTGCGGCAGCGACAGCGGCTCGAGCTACGTCTGCACCTGCGACGAGGACTACGTGGCGCCACCAGAAGGCGGCATGTGCACCTCGCTCCTGTGCGGCACAAAGACCTGCGACGAAAATGCCTCGTGCACCGACGCGAGCGGCGATGGCACCTGCGAGTGCAACCCGGGCTGGAAGGGCGACGGCGAGACCTGCGTCGACTTCGACGAATGCCTCGATCAGGAAAATCCCTGCAGCGACGGGCGCGGCACCTGCACCCAGGACTCAACTCCCGGTTCGGGCGCCTACAGCTGCGCCTGCGACGAGGGCTTCATGGAGGTCAATGGCACCTGCGTCTGCGACCTCAATGGCACCTACGCCGTGCGCATCGTCCCCGACTTCTCCTGGCCCGTCTTCAACTACCTCGGCGTCGACCTGCTGGACGACAGCGGTGAGGGCCCGGTGCTCGAACCCCGTTGGGGCATCCGCTACCACACCTACCTGGAAGACGGCACGCTGCTATCCGAAACCGTACCCTGCGGCGAACCCACACCCGACCTCTGCGGGAGCGGCCTGGGCGCCATTCGCGCGGCCGAGGCCTACGCCCAGTACATGGCCAACGACCTCTGGCAGAGCGCCTCCATGCCCACCGTGCTGCAGGAGATCATGATCCCGGGCGCCATCCCGGGCGCGGCCTTCATGACGCCCGACAGCGCCACCGTGCTCGGCCTGCACCTCGACGATCCGCTGGGCGAGTGGCCGCTGACCCGCAACGACGTCGGAACGCTCGCCTCGCCGGGCGTGAACGGCGCCTACTGGCTCAACCCCGACAGCACCATGCCCTTCGGCGGCCCCGAGGGCATCACGAGCTTCGTCGTGCCGCCTTCAAACGCCTCCACTCCCGTCGAGCTCGATCCCGCCGGCCCGCGCCCCTACGCGGGCACCTCCGACGTCTGCCCGCGCGACGACCCCGACGCCGACCGCCTGCCCTACAACTGGGCGCCCGCGGGCGGAGACGGCTTCCTGGGCCTCACCATCCGCGACGTCAAGCGACTGAGCGTGGCCATCCGCAGCCGCAGCCGCTTCGAAGGCCAAATCTCCGCCGACTCCTGCGACCTCATCAGCGGCGACGTCCGCGGTCCGGGCCCCGGCGATCAGCTCGCCCTCGAACTCACGCTCCACAGCTGCGTGCGCGTCAACGGCGACGGCGAAAGCGCCTGCTCGCAGGACGTCATCGACTGGATCGACGACCAGGACGCCGTCGGCATGCTGGAGATCAAGTCGACCACCTTCGACATGAAGAAGGTCTCAAACGTGCGCGACGAAGGCTACACCTGCGAAGACGCGCGGGCGGAAACGTATCCGTAGGGCGGCGGACTTGTTGTCCAGACTCGTCACCGTGGGCGCCACCACCGGAGCCCTGCAGCAAGGCAACAGCTTCGGCTGCATCGTCGCACATGTTGCGCTCGCGAGCCGGGCTATCAGGGGCATCGTGCCCTTGCCCTCACCTACGAATCAGCCCGGAGACGCCAGCACGGGCAGCTGCTGCCGCGTTTCAACCGGCGCGCAGCTGCCACAGGGCTGGGCCTGATGACGTCAGTTTTGGCTCCGCACCCAAGCGACCGACGCCTATCGACACCAACTCCGTGGTAGCTTCGGACCGTGCCAGAGTCCTTCGCCAACACCTCGCGTTTCGCCGCGCTCGACGAAGCGAGCCTGTGGCGCGGCGTGGCCGAAGGCACCGCTGGCGAAGTCGGCACTGACTTCTTCGCCACCCTGGTGCGGAGTCTATGCTCCACCATCGGCACCTACGGGGCCTGGGTCACCGACTGGCGCAGCGAAGAGAAGCGCCTGCACTCCTACAGCATGTACCTGGGTGGCGAGTTCATCCCCGACTTTAACTACGACATCGCCGGGACTCCCTGTGAGCGCGTGGTCGAAACCAAGCACTCCATCATCCACATCGCCGACGACATCCTCTCCCTTTACCCCGACAACGCTGTCGTGCGACAGACCTGCGCCGTGAGCTTCATGGGCATGGCGCTGCTCGACGTCGATGGCTCGGTGCTGGGGCACCTGGCCGTGCTCGACCAGCGTCCGATGCCGGCCGAGCCCCGCCTGGAGTCGCTCTTTCGCGTCTTTTCCGCGCGGGCGGGCGCGGAGCTGCGCCGACTGCGAGCCGAAGAGCAACTGCGGCTGCGCGAGGCCAAGCTGGCACGCCTGATCGACGGCGCCATGGACGCCATCGTCGACCTCGACCGGGACTTTCACGTCACCCACGCGAACGCTGCGGCCGCGAGCGTCTTCGAGGTCCCCGAGACCGAGCTGCTCGGAAAGCCCTTCGCCCGCCTGCTCGCGCCCGACTCGATGAAGAAGCTTCGCGGGCTCGCACGCGCCCTCGACGCCCGCCCCCAGGGGCAGCGTTCGGCCTGGGTCGCCGGAGGCCTGTCCGGGCGCAACGCGTCGGGCACCGACTTTCCGGCCGAAGCCTCCATGTCGCGTTCCGAGGATAAATATGGCCACCCCTTCTACACGCTGATCCTGCGCAACGTGAACGAGCGCTTGAATGCCGAGCGCACCATCGAGCTACTCGCGAGCGAGACCGAGTACCTCCGTGCCGCGCTCTCGGCCGAAAAGCCATCCATCGGCATGCTGGGGGAGAGCCCGGCATTTCTGGAAATGCGCGCGCAGATCGACGAGGTCGCCGCGACCGACGCCACCGTGCTGGTGACCGGCGAGACCGGCACTGGCAAGGAGCTGGTGGCCGACGCCCTGCACGCCTTGAGTCCGCGCAGCAAGCGCCGCATCGTGAAGGTCAACTGTGGAGCAATCCCCGAGAACCTGTTGGAGAGCGAGTTCTTCGGGCACGAAGCCGGCTCATACACGGGAGCGACCCGCGCCCGCGAGGGGCGCTTCACGCTCGCCGACGGCGGCACGCTCTTCCTCGACGAAGTGGGCGAGCTGCCCCTGTCGCTGCAGCCGAAGCTGCTTCGGGTCCTACAGTCGGGAGAGTTCGAACCGGTCGGCAGTTCGCGCACCCGCCGCGTGAGTGTGCGGGTGATCGCCGCAACGCATCGAAATCTACTGGACGAAGTGCGGGCCGGCCGCTTCCGCGAGGACCTCTACTATCGCCTGGCGGTCTTTCCCATCCGCGTGCCGGCGCTGCGAGAGCGGCCCGATGACATTCCGCTGTTGGCCCGCAGCTTCACCCATCGCATCGCCGAGCGCATGGGCAAATCCCTCGAGCCGCCCTCCGATTTCTCCCTGGCCCGGCTTCAAAGCTACCCCTGGCCGGGCAATGTGCGCGAGCTGGTCAACATCGTCGAGCGCGCCGTGATCACCGCCCGCGGCACCACGATCGACCTCTCGGCCGCGCTGCCGAACCCCAGCGCCGAGCAAGCTGCCCGCGCCGAACCGCGGCCCGCCGCGCCCCCGGTCGAAAGCGCCGCCGTACTCACCCTCGAGCAGCTACGCGAGCTCGAAAAGCGCAACATCGCACGGGCCCTGGAGCGCTGCGGGGGCGCCATCGGCGGCAAGCACGGGGCCGCGGCACTGCTCGGCATGAAGCCCTCCACGCTGCGCTCGCGCCTGCTGGCGCTGGGACTAGAGCGGCGATCGGTTTGAAACCACCATCACTTCACAGGTTTAGCGGGCCCAGCGTGCCGCTACGGCACCTTGAAGTAGCTCGAGCTACGACTGCGGCACCGTAGCGGCACGCTGAACCCGCTCTCCCTCGCGAATTTACGGCGATTTCAAGCCGGTCGCCGCTCTGGGTGGCTGGTGTCAAACGATCGCACGCGCCTCCCGGGCGGCGTAACCCCGAGTGCGCCATCCGAGTCCGCTGCGAAAATGACGCTGTATTTCCTCGGTCCTCGGCTGCCCCACACGGGGTCACGGCGCTCCGGGATCCACGCCCGCTAGTTTGACACCAGCCACCTAGGATCCGCGACGCGAGATCTCGCGCCGACTTGACGCGAGATCTCGCGGTGCGCGAAATCTCGCGCCTGCCCGGAGCCCCCGGCTACCGTGGCAACCACCTGAATTCATTGCGCTTTCATGAAGCCGCTTGAGTTGGCCCGGTTACTGCTCTGTCCCCGAGGCAAGCACGGGCCGCGAGCCCGCATAAGGAGAGCACCATGAGCAAAACCGCCAACAACACCCTCAACGGCCTCGACACCGAAGCCATGGCCGCCACCGTCCGCGCCATCCAGGACGAGGCCATCATCGCCAAGTTCCAGTTCCGCGCCGAAAACCACTGGCTCGGCGGCGGCCACAACCGCACCACGATCCGCGACTTCGACGGCGCCTGCCAACGTCACGAGCACGCCGAGCCCCACGTCCTCGAGAGCGACGAGCCCCAGGTGCTACTGGGCAACGACGCGGCCGTCAATCCGGCCGCCCACGCCCTGCACGCGCTGGCAGCCTGCCTGTGCTCGAGCCTGGTCATCCATGCCACCGCACGCGGCATCCAGGTCCGCTCGGTCGAGTCCACCCTCGAAGGCGACGTCGACCTGCACGGCCTACTCGGCCTGAACCCCGAGATTCGCAACGGCTTCCAGAACGTCCGCGTCGGCCTTCGCGTCGACGCAGACGCCCCCTCCGAGGTCATCGACGAGCTCATCGAAGTCGCCCAAGCCCGCTCCCCACTGGCCGACGCCCTCGCGAACCCAACCCCGCTGAGCGTGCGCCGACTTCAGTGATCGCGGGCCGCACACCAAAAAACCAAAAATCATCATAACCAAGAAAACACGAGAAAATCCCATGCAAATCACGCAGCAAACCACCGAAAAGAGCCAGCCTTCCACCGGAGCCACCGACATCCTGCACGCGCAGCAAAAGTCCTGGAACCGCTTCGCCCACGGCTGGCACAAGTGGGATGACTTCACCATGGACTTCCTGCGCCAACAGGGAGCTGCCATCGTCGAAGCCCTCGACGTCGAACACGACGCCAAGGTGCTCGACGTGGCTTCCGGCACCGGCGAGCCCGCCCTCACCCTGGCCTCGCGGGCCCCGAACGGTCGCGTCACCGCACTCGACGCATCCAGCGGCATGCTCGAGGTGGCCCGGGGCAAGGCCACGGCGCGCGGGCTGACCAACTTCGTCGCCCGCGAAGGCGATGCCTGCGCCCTGCCCTTCGCCGATGCCTCCTTCGACGCCATCTCCTGCCGCCTGGGCTTCATGTTCTTCCCGGACGTGGACGCCGCGGCGCGCGAGATGCATCGCGTCCTCAAGCCCGGCGGCCTGCTGGCCACCACGGTCTGGGCCGGCCCCCAACACAACCCGTGGATCACCACGCTCGTGGGCGCCATCAAGCGCCACCTGGACTTCCCCTCACCTCCTGCCGGCGCTCCCGGCATGTTCCGCTGCGCCGACCCCGACGCCTTCGCGGCGCGTCTGCGCACGGCCGGCTTCCAGGTGGAGCGGTCGCAGCTGATCGGCGACACCATGCGCTGCCACTCGGTGGCGCAGTACTGGGGCTTCATGAACGAGGTCGTCGCACCGGTGGTCGCCACCCTGCAGGGCGCCGACCCCTCGATCGTCGCCGCCATCGAAGCCGAAGTGCGCACCACGCTCACCCCGGACGGCGCGTCCACCCCACCGCCGCTCGCAGCCGGTGCCCACTGCTTCGTCGTCCGCAAGTGAGCCGCCGCATCCTGCGCCTGATGCACCGCAGACCGCCTGGCCCGCGTTCATCCTCCAGGCGATGAACGCGGGCCGGTCCAGCTCCAGGCTCAGGCCAGGCTTGCCTCTGCGGGCAGCTCTTGCCATCCGTTGCCCGCCCCAACGACCCGTGCAATTCTGCTCGCCATGCCGCAGCGCGCCAGGCCCTGGACGACACGCGCGATCCTCGCACTCCTGCTCGTGGCCTGGGGCTGGGGCTGCGCCAAGTCTCATCCTCCATCACCGCCTGAAGTCGTTCTCGACCTTCCCTTCGATTTCACCCAGGGCTGTACAAGCCACGATGAAGCGGGATGTGAACGCTGTTGCGTTGCCACCGTGAACCACCTGGGCGAAAGCGATTGCAGCGAAGTCTCCTCCGGTCGCACCGCCAGCCTGGGCTCGACGTGCCCCGTCGACTGTCGGCCGTGCGCCGTCTGCACGGCGAGCCAGAGCGCCTCCGCACTACAACACGCCGAACAGGCACGACAGGATTGTGATTGCGAGCAGGTCGACAGCGGCGGCGACGCGTGCTTCGCTCCCGACAGCTGCGCCTGCCACTGCCGTACGATGGCCGCCGATCTCCGCAGCTGTCCGCAACACATCGAAGATGTATGCCTGGCCGGCAATCGCTGTGGTGCGCTGCTGCTACTTGCGCCGGGTCCCTACGCGATGGGCAGCACGGTCACCCCCATATGGATCAATCCGAGCGATAGGCCCATTTACCTACCGGGCTGTGCCTCCCTGGTCCTGGTCGGGCCCGAGGGCGAAGCGGTCGATCGGAGCGAGGCGCCGTCCTGCAGCGGCGATGGGCCGACCCGCAAGGTGATGCCCTTCGAGACGCTGGCAGTCGACGGCCTGTCTCTGGGTGCCGCCGACGCCGGCATGTATTGGCTTCGCGGAAACTACTTCCGCGACTGCGATGACTCCCAGCCCGCAAACGAAGCCGACTGTGCGGCAGGTCCGTTCCACACGCAGAGCCCGGTGCTCTACGTCAGTCGCGCGCCTGCCGAAGGCGCGCCCTCGCCATGACCGAGCCGGCGTCACCCCGAAGCCTCTTCACCCTCCAGCAAGTCCTCCCGATCCACCTCCTTCAAGCGGTCCCGCAAGGTCGTGCGCGGCATCGACAGCGAGCGCGCCGCAGCCGCCAGGTTGCCCCCATGGCGATCGAGCACGCGCCGCAGGTGGGCCACCGGAATCCGGCCTCCTGCCCCCACGCGCCGCAGCGCGCCTTCGATATCTTCCCACTCCAGCCGCCGCGCCGTGGTCTGTGCAGCCGCCGCCGACAATACGTTGCGCAGCTCGCGCACGTTGCCCGGCCAACCGTGGGCTAATAGGCGCTCGAGGGCTTGCTCGCTGAGCACCTTGAGGCCGACCACCTCCGCATCCAGGGCGAGGAAGTGCTGCGAAAGCAGCTCGATGTCCTGGGGCCGCTCCCTCAGCGGCGGCACCTCGACCGCGAGCCGCACCAGCCGGTAATAAAGGTCTTCCCGAAAGCTGCCCCGCGCCACCAGCGCCCGCAGGTCGCGATGGGTGGCGCAGACGATGCGCACGTCGACGCTGCGCCCGCTCTCGGCGCCGATGCGCCGCACCTCGCCGGTCTCGAGCACGCGCAGCAGGCGCGTCTGACTCGACGCCGGCAGCTCGCCGATCTCGTCGAGGAAGAGCGTGCCCCCGTCAGCCTGCTCGAAGACACCGCGGCGCGCCCCCGAGGCCCCGGTAAAAGCCCCGCGCTCATGGCCGAAGAGCTCGGACTCGACCAGATCCTGGGAAATGCCGCCGGCATTGAGCGCCACCCACGGCTCGCCGTGGCGTGGCCCTGCGGTATGTAGCAGTCGGGCGATGCCCTCCTTGCCGCTGCCGCTCTCGCCCCGGATCAGGACCGGCCACGGCAACGCCGCATAGCGCCGAGCCTCGGACATCACGCCCAACATGCGCGGACAGGCCGCCACCATCTCGCTGCTGCCACCGCGCTCGGCGTGGGCGGCGACGTGCCCCACCAGTCGCAGCTCACTGCGCCCCACGCGCAAGACGTCGCCGTCGCGCAACTCCGCAACGCTCACCTTGGCACCGTTCAGATAGGTCCCGTTGCGGCTGTCCAGATCCCTGAGCAGCACCGACGCCCCCGAGGGCTCGATGCGGCAGTGGCGCAGACTGGCCGCGTCATCCTGCACGCGTAGGTCGTTGTCGTGCCCACGTCCCACGTGCAGCGGACGCTCCCGCACCGCCACGAGCCGCGCGTCACCGCCACTGTGCAGCAGAATCGACAACCTGCGGCGCTCGCTGATCCCGAGCGAACGGGTTCCGGTGTCCAGTCCCCGCCGATGGGGGCTGGTGCACACCGCGCGCCGCACCAAAACATGATCGCGCCCCAGGGGAAATGGGTCGTCGAGGCCCAGGACATGGGCGTTGTCCCGGCTGCGCGCGGCCCCCGAGACGTCGTGCACGACCACGGTTCCACCGCGCTCGAGCACCAGCCAATGGCGTTCGGCCAGCCCGGCATCCTCCAGCGCGATGTCGCAGCTGCCGGCGCGACCGATCTCGAGCGAACGTCCCTTGAGCGGGCGCCTGTGCAGCGCTCCGCTGTCCCGATGAACTTCCAGTACGTGCATGTTCCTGATATCGGCCGGCGCCCCGCTCGGTTGCGCAAAAAGGCCCGCCGATCCGATTTTTTTTGCGGCGGCATCCGGGCTATCTTCGCGCCGCCGTGAGCCCCGACCCCCAACACACACCCCTCCACGAGGCGCACCAGGCCCTGGGCGCACGCTTCGTTCCGTTCGCGGGCTATGAAATGCCCGTGCAATACCCGGCGGGCATCACCCGCGAGCACCAGGCGGTACGGCAAGCTGCGGGCCTCTTCGACGTCTCCCACATGGGCGAACTCTTCTTCGAGGGCGAAGGCGCCGCCCGCAGCCTCGACGCCTGGGTCACCGGCGATATCAAAGGCCTCGAGCCCGGCCAGGCCCGCTACACCCTGGCGTGCAACCAAGGCGGCACCATCCTCGACGATCTCATCGTCTACCGCCTCTCCCAAGAGCGCGTGATGGTGGTCTGTAACGCCAGCAACCGCGCAAAGATGCGCGCACACTTCGCGCCCGCCGACGGCCCGGGCTGCCGCTTCGAAGACCGCTCCGACGCCTACGCCTTGATCGCCCTGCAGGGCCCGCGGGCCGAAGCGGTTTTGCGGGCCGCGGGCGCTCCCGAGACCGCCACCACCCTGCCCCGCTTCGGCCTGACCGAGTTTACGCTGCTCGGCTCGCCGACCATCGCCGCCCGCACCGGCTATACGGGCGAAGACGGCTTCGAACTCTTCTGCCCACCGGAGGCGGCGCCCGCCCTGTGGCGCAAGCTACTGCAAGCCGGTGAAGCCGAGGGCATCGCGCCCGTGGGCCTCGGCGCCCGCGACACGCTGCGCCTGGAGGCGCGGCTGATGCTCTACGGCAACGACATCGACGAAACCACCAACCCCTACGAAGCCGGCCTCGGCTGGTGCGTCAAGCTCGACAAGGGCGACTTCCTCGGACGCGACGCCCTGGTCGCCATCAAAAAAGCCCGCCCCGAGCGCAAGCTGGTGGGCTTTGAGATGCGCGGCCGCGGCATCGCCCGCAGGGGCTACGCCATCGTCGATCCGGTAGCCCCGGACTCCGCCATCGGCAGCGTCACCAGCGGCGCCCCCGCCCTGTCGCTGGGCAAGAACATCGGCCTGGGCTATGTCCCGCGCGCCCTTTCCAAGCGCGGCACCCCCCTGGGCATTGAAATTCGCGGCAAAGTGATCGATGCGATGGTCGTGCCGACGCCCTTCTACAAGCGTGAGAGCTGACGATGCCGAACTTCCCAGACGATCTAAAATACACCGAGGACCACGAGTGGGCGAAGGCCGATGGCGAATTGGTGCGCATCGGCATCACCGCCTACGCGGTCGAGCAGCTCGGCGACGTGACACTGGTAGACCTGCCGGAGCCGGGTACCACGCTGGAAAACCACGGACACTTCGGCGACATCGAGTCGGTCAAAGCCGTCAGCGAACTGTTCGCGCCCATCGCCGGTGAAGTGGTGGAGGTAAACGGCGCCCTCGAAGAGAGCCCCGAGCTGGTCAACGACGATCCCTATGGCGAGGGTTGGATGCTAACCATCCGCCCCAGCGACCCGAGCCAGCTCGAAGCGCTGATGACAGCCCAGGCCTACCGCGAGCTGGTCGAAAGCCAATAGGCCGCCCATGAGCATGGCGAGCCCCCGCCGGCACGCTGCGGGCGGCGGCGCATGAATCCCAGGCGCGCACTGCCGGCGCTGCAGGCGCTTTTGACGGTGGCGGTCTTCGCCTACCTGCTGACCCTCGTCGACACGGGCGCCCTCGCTGCGACCTTCGCCCGCGCCCCGCTTTGGGGCATCCCGCTGGCGTCGGTGATCCTGCTGTGCGTGATGGCCATCGGCGCCCTGCGCTGGTCGCTTCTGATCGGCGCCTACGGCGGCCAGCACGTGCCCTTCGCGCGGCTGCTGCGACTGCAGCTGGTGGGCCTCTTCTACAACATGTTGCCCGGCGCGGTCGGCGGCGACGTGGTGCGCGGCCTGGTCTCGCGCGATGCCTTCGGCCCCGGCGGCGCCCTCAGCGGCGTGGCCGTGGTCTTCGTCGAGCGCGTGGTGGGCCTGCTCGGGCTTTTGGCGTTGGTCTCCACCATGCTGCTCATCCACCGCCTGCCGGCCCTCGACAGCATGCTCGATCGCCGGGTGCTGTGGCTGGGGCTGCTGACCGTAGCCGCCGCCATCGCCGCCCTGGCCCTGGCCCGGCGCCTGGCGGCCTATTTGCCAGGACGCCTCGGCGAGCTGCTTTCGGCACTGCCCGCCCTCAGTCACCCGGGTCGCTTCGCCCTGGCGGCGCTGGTCTCGATCAGCAATCAGGCGCTGGTGGCCGTACTCGCACACTGCCTGATGGCCCCGCTGGCCCCCGAGGTGACGCTGCTGGACTCGATGGTGTTGGCGCCGGTCGCCTTCGCCGCCGTGTTCTTCCCGCTCACCGTGGCCGGCGCCGGCACCCGCGACGCGGCCATGGTGCTGCTCTACGGCAGCCTGGGCGTGTCGCGCGCGGTGGCCTTGAGCGCTTCGCTGCAAGTGCTGCTGACCTACCTGGTAGTTGCAGCCATCGGCGGACTGCTGGCTCTGCTGCGCCCTCTGCGCTGAGCCTGCCATGGCCCGTGCGCCGCGACGGCCGGGTTGCAGCCACTGACACGACGGGATACAAGCTCGCTCGCTCGGGCACACTCGCGCCCACCGCCGAAGGCTCGCTGGCACATCCATGACGACGGCCCAACTCGTCGAGATCATAGAGAAGATCTTCCTAACCCAGATGGGCCTCGCTCACGTCGGTTGGGGTCATATGCTGATGTGGGCGTTCGGCCTCTTCTTCATCTGGCTGGCGGTGGCCAAGAACGTGGAGCCGCTGCTGCTGGTGCCCATCGGCTTCGGCATCTTCCTGGTGAACTTCCCGCTGACGCCGCTGATGGGCCACACCGAAGGGGGACACCCGGAGTTCTTGGCCGTCTTTTATGAGTACGGCCTGAAGTGGGAGCTATTGCCGCCGGTCATCTTCCTGGGCCTGGGCACGCTCACCGACTTCGGGCCTTTGATAGCCAATCCAAAAGTGCTGGCTATCGGTGCTGGCGCCCAGCTGGGCGTGTTCATCACCTTCGTGGGCACGCTGCTCTTTGGCTTCACGCTGCAGGAAGCGGCCGCCACGGGCATCATCGGCGGCGCCGACGGCCCCACCACGGTCTATTTGACCAACGCCCTGGCGCCCCACCTGCTCGGCCCCAACGCCATCGCAGCCTATTCCTACATGGCGCTGGTGCCCATCCTGCAGCCACCGATCATGAGGCTGCTGACCACGCCCGAGGAGCGTACCATCAGAATGGATCAGCTGCGGCCCGTGTCGCAGAAGGAAAAGATTCTCTTCCCGCTGATCTCCTGCGCCGTCGTCTGCCTGCTGATCCCGGCGGTGGCCCCACTGATGAGCATGTTGATGCTCGGCAACTTCATGCGCGAATGCGGTGTGGTGCGCCGGCTGGTGGATACCGCTGGCGGCGCCCTGATGAACATCGTCACCATCTTCCTGGGCCTGGCCGTGGGCGCCACCATGGACGCTGAGTCCTTCTTCGGAGACGGCAAGCCGGCGGTGGTTTTGGCTCTCGGCGTGGTCGACTTCGTCTTTTGCACCGCCGGTGGCATTTGGACCGCCCAGCTGCTCAACCGCATCACGCCCAAGTCCAAGCTCAACCCCCTGATCGGCTCGGCCGGCGTCAGCGCCGTTCCCATGGCCGCCCGCGTCAGCCACGTCGAGGGGCTCAAGTACGACCCCCACAACCACATGATGTTCCACGCGATGGGCCCAAACCTCGCTGGCGTCATCGGCACCGCCGCCGCCGCCGGCATGTTCATCGCGATGTTCCGCTGAAGCAGCCTGTGTCATGGATGGATTTCTCGAGCTTATAACCTCGCGCGCCCAGCCCGACCTGGACTGGAACTACGCGTTGGTGACGCTCGTTTTCCGCTTCTTCGCGGTATTCGTCGTGCTGTGGCTGATCCAATTCGCCATGTGGGCCTCGGGCCGCGTGATCCGCTGGCTCGAGGAGGACGAAAGCCAGAGCGCGAGCAGCCCCAACCCTGGCCCGGCTGCCGCCGCTGCGTCGGGCAGCAGCAGCGCCTCCGATGGTGGCGGCATCGACGCCGCCACCATCGCGGTCATCGGCGCCGCCCTCGAGATTGAAGCCCAGCCCGAGGCCGCGCGCGTCCCCGAGCAGCGCCAACCATCGGCCTGGGCCGTCGCCGGCCGCGCCAAGCAACACCGCTCGCGTTGATCATGGCCTAGATGTGCTCGGCGGAAGTCATGATCCGCTCTCGGGACCGCTACGGCGCCAGCTGCGGCGTCCGGCCCCCTTGAAATACACGGTGTATTCCGGCGCAGGCCGTCCTTGCATCTGCCATCGTATCGACCCCGATCATCGGCTCAGCACTCCCGCCGAGCACATCTAGATGTGCTCGGCGGAAGTCATGATCCGCTCTCGGGACCGCTACGGCGCCAGCTGCGGCGTCCGGTCCCCTTGAAATACACGGTGTATTCCGGCGCAGGCCGTCCTTGCATCTGCCATCGTATCGACCCCGATCATCGGCTCAGCACTCCCGCCGAGCACATCTAGTACCCGCGCAGCCGGATCGCGCGACCGTAGCGCATCTCTCACTCGCCCCCCGGCCTCGCAGCTCCGGGCTCCCCCCGTGCAACCTCAGCCGATCTCGACCATCACGTCACCCTGGTTCACGGTCTGCTGCGCCTGCACGTGAATGGCGCTGACCGTGCCCGCGGTGTCGGTGATGATGGCGTTTTCCATCTTCATCGCCTCGAGCACCAGAACCTCGGTGCCGACCTCGACCGCATCGCCAACCTTCACCTTCACGGCCAGCACCAGGCCGGCCATCGGTGCGCGAATCGACCCGGCACCGCCACCGTTGGAGGCCGTAGTCGCGGCCGGTGGGGGCGCGGCGACGGGCGCGGCGACGGGCGCGGGGGCGACAGAACCGGCAGCGGGCCCCGGGGCCGGCCGCACGCTGCGAATGGCCATGGTGGCCGCCGCCGACTTCAGCTCCACGTCAAAGGCGCGGCCGTTGACCGTCACCGGCACGCGCGTGCCCTGTCGGGTTCCTACTTCGACCTCGTATTCCTGGTCCTCGATCGCGAACTTGTGCTTGCCCAACGCGGTCGCTCCCGGACTGGCCGCGACCCAAATCCGAGGGCCTCAGCAGATTGACCCCGCTTCATGCCTTCAAGACTGGCAAAAGGCAACCGGCAAGGGCCACAGCAGCCCCAAATCCGGGTATCTGGTCGGCCGTGATTTCGGGCCCATTGCCCCTTTCACTGCCCCGCGTTGTCGGCTATCCCTGCGCGCCATGCCGCACGACACCGGATCCTCGGACCCACTTGGCAAGCTCGACGAGCTCAACCAGCGCGCGTTGGAAGCCGGCGGCGAAGCCCGGATCAAGAAGCAGCATGACGCCGGCAAATTGACCGCCAGGGAGCGCATCGACCTCTTACTCGATGAGGGATCCTTCGTCGAACTCGACCGCCTGGTCACCCACCGCTGCACCGACTTTGGGATGGAAGAACAGAAGATCCCCGGCGACGGTGTGGTCACCGGCTACGGCACCGTGGACGGCCGCCAGGTCTTCGTCTTCGCCCAGGACTTCACGGTCTTCGGCGGCTCCCTCAGCAGCGCCTACGCCAGCAAGATTTGCAAGGTCATGGACCTGGCGATGAAGGTGGGCGCACCGGTGGTCGGCCTCAACGACTCGGGGGGTGCGCGCATCCAGGAAGGCGTCGCCTCGCTCGCCGGCTACGCCGACATCTTCCTGCGCAACACGCTGGCCTCCGGCGTCGTGCCGCAAATCAGCGCCATCATGGGCCCCTGCGCCGGCGGCGCCGTCTACAGCCCCTCGATTACCGACTTCATTTTGATGGTCGAGAAGTCCTCCTACATGTTCATCACCGGGCCTGACGTCATCAAGACCGTCACCCATCAAGAGGTCACCAAGGAAGACCTGGGCGGTGCCGTGACCCACAACACGCGCAGCGGCGTCGCCCACTTCGCCTGCCCCAGCGACGAAGTCTGCGTCGAGACCACGCGCCAGCTGCTGTCGTTCATGCCCTCCAACAACCAGGAGGACCCGCCGCTCTTCGAGACCTCCGACCCGATCAACCGCGAGGTACCCGAGCTCGACACGCTAGTCCCCGACAATCCCAACAAGCCCTACGACATGCGCCAGGTCATCGTGGGCAGCGTCGACGACGGCAACTTCCTCGAGGTCCAGGCTTCCTACGCCCAGAACATCATCGTCGGCTTCGGGCGCTACAACGGCCGCTCGGTGGGCGTCGTAGCCAACCAACCGCAGACCCTGGCCGGCTGCCTGGACATCAAAGCCTCCATCAAGGCCGCGCGCTTCGTGCGCTTCTGCGACGCCTTCAACATTCCGTTGATCACCTTCGTCGACGTGCCGGGTTTCTTGCCCGGCACCGACCAGGAGTTCGGCGGCATCATCACCCACGGCGCCAAGCTGCTCTACGCCTACGCCGAAGCCACGGTGCCCAAGATCACGATCATCACGCGCAAGGCCTACGGCGGCGCCTACGACGTCATGAGCTCCAAGCACATCCGCGGCGACATCAACTACGCCTACCCGACCGCCGAAATCGCGGTGATGGGCCCCGACGGCGCGGTCAACATCGTCTATCGCAAGGAGATCGAGGCCGCCAGCGACAAGGACGCGGCGCGCACCAACTTCGTCGACGAATACCGCGCCAAGTTCGCCAACCCCTTCAAGGCGGCCGAGCTCGGCTTCATCGACGCCGTGATCTACCCGCGCCTGACGCGCCAGCGCATCATCACCGCGCTCGAGATGCTCAAGAACAAGCGCGATCAGAACCCACCCAAGAAGCACGGCAACATCCCGCTCTGAGCCGCGATTGTTCGCAGGCCCTCAGGGCAAAAGCACCGACGCCGGGCAGATGCTGCTCTCCTCGGGACGCTCACAGGCGGCCCACGACTCGAAGAAGAAGGCCACCTGCATCAGCGCGCCCTCGATGGGGTTTTCCAGCGCGAGCGGCTTGGCGCGCAGCTCGAAGGGCGACTGCTCGGCGGGCTCGTAGCGCAGCTCGTCGCTGGCGTGGGAAAGCACCCGATGCCCTGCCGGCTCGAACCGATAGTAAGCGCGCGTAACCGCTTCGCTGTCGACGATGAAGTTGCCACTAAAGCTGTTGCCGGAACGCAGGGTGTCGGTGGGCAGCTCCGGCACATAGCGAGGCTCGCCGGCGATCAGGGCCGCACCCAGGGCATCGGCCAGGGCCTCACCGCCACCACCGGCCACCACCTCGTCGTTGGCGGCGCCGAGCGCGAGCACGTTGACCGGAAGCCGGCGCAGGGCACTGGCGTGGGCCAGCGCCGAGCCGGCAGCCGAGAGTCCCCGCCAGCTGTCCAGCTCGCGCCATAGCAGCGGCGAATCGGGACTTGCATCCAGCCCAGGCGACTGCCGCCCCAGGGCCTCGAGCAGCGGCGTCAGTAACTCTCCACGGCGCGGCGCCGCCAGCCAGTCCTCAACCGCCAGCCCTCCCGCAAAGGCCAGCACCAGCGCCCCCACCGCTGGCTCCTGACTGGCCAGCATCACCCCCATCTCGGCGCCCACGTCGATGCCCACGAAGCCCAACTGCGAGGTGGCCAGCTCCAGGTCCGCGAGCGCGGGATCGGCTGCCGACAGCTCGCTCCAGTCACCCAGCTGCAGCGTGCGCACGACGCTCATCAGGTCGACCGCCCCCTGGCGCACTGCGTCCCGGTAAAGGAAGGGGTGGAAGGGAACGATCCCCGCGCTCCCGCCTTGGCTGCCGACGAAATCGCCGGGTGCGTCGCCGAAGCCGTCGGGCTGGTCGAGCCCGACGAAACGCGCCTCTGTGTCGCTCCCTCCTGGGCGGGTGCCGTGGAAGGGCGCGTCCACCGCGATCACCGCATGGCCGGCCGCCGTCAGCGCGTTGGCCAGCGCCAGCGCATCGCTGCGCTCGCCGAAGAGGCCGTGCTGCACCAGCACCACGGGCAGCGCCCCGGTCTCGCCGCGCCTGGGCAACCACAGCGTAAAAGGCACCTCTTGATCGCCACGGATGCGCAACTCGTCGGCGTCATTGCGCTCGAAGCGACCGTGCTCTGCGGGCGTGGTCGATAACAGATTGCGCGACCCTATACTGCCGTGAACCATCCAGCCGATGTGCTCGTGGGGCACGCCGCCCTCGGCATCGAGCCCCACGCTGCCCGCCGCCGGCATCCCGAGCACCGCCTCCAGGGCCGCGCGGTCGAGCACCTCCACCAACGTCGGTGGTGCCACCAGCGGCTCCTCCCACAAAAGTGCGCGGGCGTCGGCCAAATCGCGCCCCAGCGACTGCACCGTGAAGACCGCGAGGGCGACGATTTCGGAGCGCTCGAGCCCGTCGGCCCCGAGCATCTCGAAGACCGGGGTGTACAGCTCGCGCGCACGCCGCAACTGGGGCGTCTGCAGCGGGAAATTGGGATGGCGCACCTCGGCGAAGCGCGGTCCGGCGCCGACAGGCCCGCCCTCGGCGTCGCGTAGGGCGCGCGTGACGACCGCGGCGTAGCGGCGGCCCGGCGCCAGGCCACGACCGTGGGCGGGGCGCAGGCTCAGCGTATGGCCATCGTCGATGAGCCGGGCTTCGATGGGCACCCGCTCGAAGGCGCGCGGCGAGCCGGTATCGGCGTCGAGCAGAAAGACCGAAGCCCCAGCCTCGAGCGAGGCCGCAGCGTCGACTGGCAGCGAATCGGCATCGAGGGCGCCGTCGAACTCCACGTACACCGTGGGTCGAATCGAGAAGCCGTCGAGTTCGGCCTGGGCCGCCAGCATGGCGTCGGAGAGCGGACCGCCGCGGCCGTCGGCCGCCTCGAGCCGAATCACCCCCTCCGTATCGCGGTAGAGATCATCGGGCCACGGCACAGCCCCCTGGGCCAGCGGTCCCTCGCCCAATTCGAAACGCGCGTGCACGGCAGCCGTGTCGGCATCGGGCGCCGCGGCTGCTGACGCGTCCGTACCCAAGGCATCGCCAGCATCACCGGCCGAACAGCCGAGCAATACGAGCGGCGCCAGGGCGCTCCGCATAGCGCGCCACCGGCGGACTGGGGGCGGGAGTGCGGGCCGGCGCGGAGCCGAACCGCCTGCGGCCGCCACTTCGGGTTCAGGCCACACGACAATGCCAAGCAATGACCCACAGTGTGGCATGGTGCCGCGGCTACCGCAACGCAGAGGGCCTCGCCGGCGCGTATCTCGCGCCCCAAAAATGCCCCCAAACGGGGTCATAACAAATCTCCAAGCCTTCGACATCCCAAAGAACGATATCTCAATGATTATCTATCCTTATGCTCCCACCGGGAAGTCGTGTCCAGGCGATCGGGTGGTTCCCCTTCGGACACGCTCGCACCTCTTTGAGACCAATGACTTGCGCTCCCCGGATCACTGAGTGACACTCAAGTCACCCCGCCCCCGGGGTCCGGAACACTCAGCTTAACGAGTCACACCGTCCAAGCCTGGAGTAGCGAGCAGCGAGCAGCTGAAGTCATTCAACCGGCCCTGATGACGCCCGCGCGGCCAACCTGACCATTTCCCCCTTGTGGACGTGTGGACGCCATCGTCGGCGGCCCGGCCGGGCCAGGCCATCGAGGCCCCATGACGCCCCCAGCGTGCCCCTGGCGCGAGCGGCGTCTGCAATCGACCCAATCCCGGCTCCAGCTGCATCGAAACCACACGGAGGCCCCATGACCCGTATGACCTGGGAAGAGATCTGTCAGCACGAAGATCTAAAAGGCCGCTGGATCGCCATGGACGATTGCAGCTTCGACGAAGCCACCGGCAATGCCATGGCTGGCAACGTCGTCGACTCCGACAGCGACCTGGCCGAACTCTGCACGCGCATGCGCGAGTCGGAGTGGACCAATTGCTCGATTTTTTTCGCCGACGCCGAAACCCCGGCCCGCCGCCAGAGCTTCAACTAAGGCCACCGCGGGCACTGGCCGCCGCGATGCCGGGCGGCGCCCCCTGCTCGGCACCACCGCTGAGCACCACGGCCGTCACATTCAACACGAAGCGCTCCTCGGAGAAGAAGTCGGGCCGCGCGACCCCGAGCCGCTGCTCCAGGTGGCGGGCCAGGCGGCTGAAGAGCGCGTAGCGCACCGCCAGCGGTAAGCTCTCGCGCCGCAGCGCCAACCCCACCATCGCCTCCCGCTCGAGTGCCGTCACACGCTGACTGGCGTGCACCACGGCCGGGTCGCGGATAAAAGAGTTGTAGCGGTCTACCGGGGCCATCACAGCCGATGGGCGGGGGCTCCGGCGCTGCCGCACGACCACGGTATCGGCCGCCAGATCCCCCAGGCGCCGGCCCTTTCGATCGATCAGCGCAGCGACCGCACCGACCCCGTAGCATAGGGGCAAGAGGTCGACCACGCGCGCCAGGTTGCGGATCGCAGCCTGGGCGAAGGTGATGGCCGTGCCCGCGCTTTGCAGCACGCGCACGCCCACGATGCGCTTGCCCAGGGTCTGCCCACCCCAGGCCCACTCGGTCAACGTGCCGTAGCCCCACTGCACGAGGAAGGCCGCCACCATGTAGAGCGCCTGGGCGAAACCTCCCAGGAAGATACCGAAGATGCCGGCCAACATACCCAGGGCGAAGAGCGCGCTGACGATGAGCACCATATCGAAGGCCCAGGCCAGCGCCCGCGAGCTGAGTCCGGCGAGCTCGAAATCGAAGCTCACGTTCTCGGCAGTGCGGATCGTGTAGAGGTCGCGCACCCCAGAAGGCTACCGTGGATCGGCCTCGACGTGGACGGGTGCGAGCCGTGGCCTGGCCGTGCCGTGCTAGATTGCTCGCGTGCAGGGCTTCGACGTCAATCGCTTCGTGGCCGAGCGCAGCCCCAGCTGGAGCCGCCTCGAAGAGCTGCTGGGGCGCGTCGAGCACGGAGGCCTGGGGGCCCTGAACCTGGCGGCGGCGCGCGAGTTCGGCAAGCTCTACCGTTCCGTCTCGAGCGATCTGATCCGGGCGCGCACCGAGGAGCTGAGCGCGAGCCTCATCGACTACCTCAACGACGTGGTGGCCCGCAGCTACGCGGTTATGCACGCCGGGCCCCGGCGCGCCGATCGCCGCCTGCTGCGCTTCTTGACGCACGGCTTCCCACGGCTGTTTCGGCGCGAGTGGCGCGCCATCGCGCTGGCGGCGGTGGTGCTCTTCTCCGGCGCGCTGGTCGGTGCCGTCGCCGTAGCGGGCGATCCGGATGCGCTGGGTGCCCTAATCCCCGAACAGCACCAGGCCCACACCCCGGGCGAGCGCGTTTCGGGCGAAGAAGTCGACGGCGGTGGCGCCGAAGCCGACCAGGCCGCCGCGTTTTCGGGTTTTCTCTTCACCCACAACATCCGCGTCAGCTTCGTGGTCTTCGCCCTGGGTGTGACCTTCGGCGTCGGCACACTGGCGCTGCTGTTCTACAACGGCGTGCCCCTGGGTGCGCTCGCGATGCAGTACCACGGCGAGCAGCTCGGCACCTTCTTCTGGGCCTGGATCCTGCCCCATGGGGTGCCCGAATTGACAGAGGTCTGCGTGGCCGGTGGCGCGGGCCTGATCATCGCCCGCGGGCTATGGCTGCCCGGGCGGCGCCGCCGCCGCGACGCCCTCATCGCCGAAACCCGGACGGCAGTGGCGCTGGTGCTGGGAGGAATGCCGATCCTGGTGGTGGCAGGCCTGATCGAGGGCACCATCAGCCAGGTGCATGAGCCGCAGATTCCCTACGCCGCCAAACTCGCCTTCGCGGCGGTGGTGGCGGTGCTGCTCTTCGGCTATCTGGCCCTCGGAGGGCGTTCGGAACTTCCCGCGGATCGGGAGTGAGACTCAAAAGATCTCGTCGTCTCCCTCGTCCTCCGACTCTTCTTCCTCGTCCTCGTAATCGCCGCCTTCGCCGCCCGAACTCTCCTTGCCGACCAGGGCGTCGGGATCGGGCTCGCGGCTCTTGGAGCGGTAGGCGTTCCACTCGCCACCGCCGGAATCGTCGTCGTCGAGCCCCCAGCGGCCCTTGAGCACGTGGCTGCCGTCGGCGGGATCGATCATGTAGTGGAAGTAGCCGTGGCCCACCGTCTCCTGGGGCCGATTGCTCACCATGGCCTTGAATTCCTTCCACTCGAAGCGCATCAGGTTGCCGTCGGTCTCGCCCTGCAGCGTGCCCGAGCGCTCGTCCTTCTTGTAGGTCCCACGGATGTCGGTGCCGCTTTGAACCATGTGCATCTCGCCGTATTGCGGCGAGAAGTACACGCCCGTCCAGTTGCCCCCATCGGGCATCGGGCCAGCCGAGACGTTGGCGCCTCCTCCGCCGCAGCCGAGCATTGTGAGAAACAGGCAGCCGAGGGCGGCGTGGATGGTGCGGAAATTGGCGAATCGAGGCGTACAAACCATGGTCATCTCCCTGCGCGCGCCTACCATAGACGACACTGGAGCCGATGGGCAATCGCCGATTCACTGGAGCGCACCGGCCACCATCGCCATTCCCAGGGGAGGAATGTCCCCGACACAGGACGCTAGCGTCAGGGAGGCGACAGCAGGCCGCGCGAGCCATACCGCGACCGACAAAGGGCTTGATCGCAGCGAGAAATGGGCGCATCCCACGGGCGACCGAGCCCGGCGCGTCGGCCCCGCCGTGAAATTGGAGCTTGTAACCTTCCGAATCGATGCCGATAATTCGAGGACCGACTCCAGAAGGGGCCTGCCCCAGTACCGGCGCAGCTGGTCGTGGAGCCGTCCCCCCCGGTATGCTGTAGCGCGGAGCCCCGCGGAGGAAATGGATGCCTGAGCCGCAAATGGTGATGTACGAAGAGGAGTTCCGACAGATCCAGGGGATCGTCGAGAGCCTGGTGCGCGCGGCAAACGCCGGGGTGGCGTTCATCATCGACAAGAACGGCCAGCTGATCGCCGCTGGCGGCGACGCCGACCACATCGACACGACCTCGCTGGCCTCGCTGACCGCCGGCAACATCGCCGCCACCGGCGGCATGGCGAAGCTGCTCCGCGAAAACGAGTTCACCACCCAGTTTCACGAGGGTGAGAACGCCAACATTCACATCCAGCTGGTCGACAACCGGGTCATCCTGGTCGTCATCTTCGACAAGAAGACCAGCCTCGGTCTCGTCAGGCTGCGTGTAAAAAAGGCCTGCGAGCAGCTGGTGGTAATCTTTCAGACGTTGGCCCAGAAGTCCTCGAGCCAAGAGGACGCGGTCTTCGCAGAGATCACGGACGACGACATCGACAACCTCTTCAACGACTGACGAGTCGGCCGACGTATGTCATTCATCAACTACCTATCGCGGGAAATCAACTGCAAGATCGTCTATTACGGTCCCGGCCTGTGCGGCAAGACGGCGAACCTGCAGTACATCTACGGCAAGACCAATCCCGGTGCCCGCGGCAAGATGATCTCGCTGGCCACCGAGACAGAGCGCACGCTCTTCTTCGACTTCTTGCCTCTCGCCCTCGGCGAAATTCGTGGTTTCAAGACCCGCTTCCACCTTTACACGGTTCCCGGTCAGGTCTTCTACGACGCCAGCCGTAAGTTGATCCTCAAGGGCGTCGATGGCGTGGTCTTTGTGGCCGATTCCCAGATGGCCCGCGTCGAGGCTAACCTGGAGTCACTCGAGAACCTACGCAACAACCTGGCCGAACAGGGCTACTCACTGGACAGCCTGCCCTTCGTCATCCAGTACAACAAGCGCGACATGCCGGGCATCCTGCCGATCGAAGAGCTGCGCGCCGAGCTCAACCCCACCGGCGTGCCCGACTTCGAGGCGGTAGCCCCCACCGGCGTGGGCGTCTTCGACACGCTCAAGGCCGTGGCCAAGCTGGTGCTGACCGAGCTGAAAAAAGCCGGCGGCTAAGGGCCTGCGGGTTGCGCCGCTGCGCTCTGCCCCGGATGCTGAACGGCCCACTCCGAGCGGCGGCTTTTTACTGCCCGTCCAACGCCTCAGCAAGCTCAGCGCGCAGGCGTTCGGCCAGCTCGCCTTCCACCGCTTCGGCCCGTTCGCGCAGGCCTGCGGCGCGTTCGAGATCGCCGAGTCGTGCGTGGGCCAGGGCCTCGAGCAGTGTCAGCTCATCGGCCTCGCGCTCGGCCCGATCGGGACCGGCCAGCCGCTCGACCAGCCCCAGGGCCTGCTCCAGATCGCTGCCGCGCCGCAAAAGGGAGTGGGCCAGCTTGCGCTGCACGCCCGGTAGCTCGCCGGTGGACTCGAGGAGTCGGCGGAAAGCGCCGATGGCCTCGCCATCATCGCCAACCTCGTAGCTGGCGTGGGCGTAGCCCAGCAGCACCCTGAGCGGCGCTTTGCCCGCGTATTGGTGCAGCGCTCGCCGATAATGATCGCGTGCGCGCCCGTGCTGGCCGGTCTCGGCGGCGACCAGGGCGCGGCGCTCGGCGGCGACCCCGGGCACGGCGAAAAGGCGCATGCCCAGGGCCTCCCGGTAGCGCGCCGGCAGCGCCTGACGCCGACCGCTGGCCAGCAGACGCACCACGTCGCGGTCGAAGCGCTCGACCGAGTGGGCCGCCCAGGCCGGCGCCGCCACGTAGAGCACGAGCGTGGGCGCCACCACCGCCGCGACCACATAAAAGGGTAGCTGGGCCAGGTAGTAGAGCACGAAGGCCAGCGACACCGACGCCGGCAGCAACAGTTCCCGCGGTCCGGCCAGCCCGAGACCGGGCGGCTGCGCTTGTCCCTTGTGGGCCATCACCACGATCCTACGACAACTGGGCGCAGGCTCCAGTTCCGGAGCAATTCCCGTGTGCCCGATGCTTTTCCATTGAGCGGGCCGGCGCTTACCCCGAAGATCCGGCGGCCCCCATGGAGCCTCGCAGCCAGTATCGCCCTCCCCCTTTCGCAGTCGCAATCGGCACCGCGGTGGCGGTCGCCATCGCCCTGCTTCTTCCGAACGGGGCCCACGGCTGGCATCGCAGCGGGGCGCTCGAGGCCGAGCCGGCGATCCGCGGCGTCACCGTGGGGCCCATCGAATCCTCGCAGCAACCCGGCCGTGGCTACGGCACCGCCTACAGCGCCGAGCTACTGGACGAACTCGTGCGCTTGGGCGCCAACGCCATCTCGATCACTCCCTTCGGGCGCCTGTGGAACCTCGACAGCACAGAGATCCTGATGGATTTCGAGGAGGACTACGAACGCAATCGGGCGGCGGTGGGCACCATGATCGCCCAAGCCCGCCAGCGCGGCCTGCGGGTATTGGTCATTCCCCACCTGTGGGTGGAAAGCGGCGGTTGGCGCGGCGAGATCGATCCCGGCAGCCCCGAGGGTTGGCTGGCCTACCAGGCTTCCTATCGCGAGTTTCTGCTGCGCTGGGCGCGCGATGCGGCCGCCTTCGGCGCCGACGCCCTCTCCATCGGTGTCGAGTGCAAGTCCTGGTCCGGACGCTACGGCAAGTACTGGACCGATCTGATCGCCGAAGTGCGCCGAAGCTTCCCGGGCTCGCTGACCTACTCCTCGAACTGGGATGAGGTCGAGGGCGTGCTTTTCTGGGAGCAGCTCGACTGGGTGGGCGTCAACGCCTTCTATCCCCTGGCCGACCGGGGCGGCGCCGACTACGCCACCTACAGGCAGAGGGCCGACGCGGCGGTGGCGCAGCTGGTGGCCATCGGCGACGCCCTCGAACGGCCCATCGTGCTGGTCGAGATCGGATACACCACGCGCCGGGACTCGGCGGTCGAGCCCTGGCTGTGGCCCGACTCCATGCAAGGCGTACAGGTCGACGAGTGGGAACAGGCCCGGGCGCTGTTGGCCATCGCCTCGGCCGCCGCCTCCGACCCCCGCGTGCGCGGCTTCTTCGTCTGGCGCTACTACGCCAACCTGGACGACGTCTCCCAGGAGGCCATCTGGGGCTTCTCACCCCACGGCAAGCTGGCCGAGCGCGTGCTGCGAGGCATCTTCCAGGTGCCGTGGGCCGCCGATCCCATGCCGCTGCCGTGGCAGCGCTGGCACTACGCCCCCGGTGACCAGCTGGGGCCGCTGGCGCCCTTTTGATCGGCCTGCCTGTTTTTTGGCTGAACGGGCGGCTCCTGTTAAGCCTGACGCATGCCAGAGGATCCGCGCCAGGGACGGGACCGCCCGATCTCGTTTTTCCGCAGCCGCAGTGACCGCTCGCAAGCCAAGCCGATTCTCGTGCTGGAGGAGGTCTACAAGTACTTCCGGCGCGACATTCCCACCCTGCGCAACGTGAATCTGACGGTGGAGCGGGGAGAATTCATCTTCGTCACCGGCCCCAGCGGCTCCGGCAAGAGCACGCTGCTTCAGCTCATCTACCGCCAGCACACGGTCGACGGCGGCCGCATCGTTTTCAGCGGGCGCGACGTCTCGCGCCTGACCGAGTCCTCGATTCCCTACCTGCGCCGCAACCTGGGCGTGGTCTTCCAGGACTTCAAGGTGGTTCCCCACTGGACCATCTTCGAAAACGTCGCGGTGGCCCTGGAGATCCTGGGCACGCCGCCCAAGGTGGTGCGGGCGCGCGTGGCAGAAACCCTCGAGCGCGTCGGACTGGCCGGTCGCGGCAACGAACGGGTGGGGCACCTCTCCGGCGGCGAGACCCAGCGCGTGGCCATCGGCCGCGCCATCGTCACCGAGCCGGCGCTGCTCCTGGCCGACGAACCCACCGGCAACCTCGATCCTGCCCTGGCCATCGATATTCTGACGCTCTTCGAAGAGATCAACGCCAGCGGCACCACGGTGATCTTCGCCACCCACGATCACTCGCTGCTTTCGTCGTCGCCCCATCGGCTGATCGTGATCGACGAAGGCCGCCTGATCGAGGCCAGTCACGGACTGCGCGCCTGGTCGGCCCGCACCCAGATGAGCGCCTGAATGCCGGCCCCCCTGCGAGCACCACAGCCCCTGCCCTGCCCCCCGCCACAGGAGTGATGACATGGAGTTCTGGACCGCCCTGGCCCGCGCCAAGCGAGGATTTCGGGATGACCTGCGGCTGCACCTGGTGGCCATCGCCAGCCTGGTGATCGCCTTTCTCTGCCTGGGGGCGGCGCTCTTGAGCGTGGAAAACCTCTCGCGCGTGGCCGACCGCTGGAGTCGCGCCCAGCACATGACCGTCTATTTGAGCGCCGACGCCAAGAAGGGCGACGTGGCCCAGCTGCAGCTGGTGCTCGAAAGCCTCGCCGAAGTGGCCCAGGTGCGCCACGTGAGCGCCGCCGACGCCAAGCGCGAATTCGTCGAGCAAAGCGACATCTCGGTGGAAGCCTCGACGCTGCCCGACGAGGCCTTCCCGGCATCACTCGAAGTGAGCCTGAAGAGCGAAGCCAAGAGCGAGCGCATGAGGACCATCGTCGAGCGCGTGCGCGGCTTTGGTGCGGTCGAAGAAGTCGAAACCTACGAAGAGCTCTTCGCCCAGCTCGGCAGCCTGCTGTCGACGGGCAAGTCGGCGGTGGCGATGCTGGCGGCGCTGGTGTTGATCTGCGTGTTGGCCATCATCGGCAACACCATCCGCCTGGCCGTCGCCAACCGCCGCAGCGAAATCGAAGTGCTCAAGCTCTGCGGTGCCACCGACTCCTTCGTGCGCAGCCCGTTCGTGCTCGAGGGACTGATTCAAGCGACGGCCGCGGCGATCCTGGCGCTGCTTCTACTCGTGATCGCCTATTTCAGCGCCCGCGGGGCGGTCGAAGCCACGCTGGGCACCATTACCGGTGTGCACACGGTCTTCCTCTCGCCCGGCATCGCCCTGGCCATGGTGCTCGGCGGGGCGGCGGCAGGGGCGGCAGGCAGCGCCCTCTCCCTGCGCCGCTACCTGGCGATCTAGCGGGCTCAGCCGGAGGCGAAATTCATGAGCAGAGGCGACACACGCAAGGCCTGGAAGCGAGCGCTGGCGGTACTGTTCCTGGCGCTCTTGCTGATCGCGCCGGCGCAAGTAGCCCGGGTGCACGGTCAGCTCGGCGGCGTCAGCGGCGACGTCGAAATCGCCGGCCTGCTCGACGCCATCGAAGCCAACGACGCCCGCAAGCAGCGCCTTGACCAAGAGTTATCGGCGGTCGACCACGAACAGAAGGCGCTGCGCAAATCGATCAAGGGTCAAGTTCGGGCGCTCTACCGCATCACGCGCGCTGGCGTCGCGCCCATCGGCGGCGGTGTCGAAGCCCTGCTGCGCCACGTAGCACGCGTCACGCGCCTGCGCCGCATCGTCGAAAGCCAGGGGCAGCGCCTCTCGACGCTCCACAAAAAGAGCAGCACCCTGCGCGCCGACACCCGGGAGCTTTCCCAGGCCCTGGAGCAAAACCGCAGCCGGCTGGCGGAGCTGCAGCAGGGTGGCGGTCGCCGCGCCCCCATCCCCACCGCGAGCGCCGAAGACCTGCCGGGCGCCCCGGGCGCAGCGGCCACGGGCCTACAGCCCTCGGGCGACGGCACCTTCTATGGCATTCGCCTGGTCGACCCGGCGCCCGTGGCCGGCTTTGCCAGTCAGCGCGGCAAGCTCGCCAGCCCCATCAGCGGCGAGATGCAGCTGCGCGGCGCCCGCCGCCGCGAGAGCGACGGCCCCGGCCTCGAATTCGTGGCGCCAGTAGGCACGGCGGTACGCGCTGCGGCGGCCGGCCGCGTCGCCTTCTCGGACCACTACGGCAGCTACGGGCGGCTGGTCATCCTCGACCACGGCGACGGCTACTACACGGTCTACGGCGGCCTCGGCGCGGTCGAGGTCCGCGTCGGCGACGACCTCTCGCGCAGCGCGCGCATCGGCTCCATCGGCAGCGACTTCTCCCCCAGCGCCCTCTTCTTCGAAGTCCGCCAAGGCACGCGCACCCTCGAACCCCGCGGCTGGCTCGGCTTCTGAGCGGGCGCAACGGCAGCGCGATCGGCTATCCTATGGATCGCCCATGCGTCAGTGTCTATTTCGCCTGCTCCTGCTCTGCGCCCTGACCTGCGGTTGGCTGATCGCCACTGCAGACGGCGCCCGAGCTGAGGCCGACACGAGCACTACGCTGCCGGCGGCGTCCGGTGCACCAGCGCGGGTGCTGCTCCTGGGCAACAGCTACACCCGCTTCAACGTCATGCCGCGCATGCTCGGCAAACTCGCCCGCGGCGCCGGCCTGCGACTGCAGAGCCACAGCCGGGCGCGCGCCGGCTTCACCCTGCGCATGCACTGGCGCGCGCGCGAGCTTCGGCAAGAAATCCTGCGCGGCCGCTACAGCCATGTGGTGCTCCAGGACCACAGCCTGCGACCGGTCAACCGCCCGGCCGAGTTTGAGCAATACATCGAACGCTTCGCAAACCTCAGCCGCCGCGGCGGCGCCGAACCCATCTACTACGAAACCTGGCCACGTCACCCGGCCGCGGCAGCGTTCTACAGAACGCACCCCCAGCTGCACACCGCCGAGCAAATGGCCGCCCGGGTGGGCCAGGCCTATCGAGAAGCCGTCACGCGCCACGGCGGCCGCCTCGCCCCGGTCGGCCGCGCGTTTCTGACCACCCTGGGAAAACACCCGGAGTTAGAGCTCTACAAAGCCGACCTCGCCCACCCTACGTGGGCAGGATCGTATTTGGCCGCATGCATCATTTTCGGCACCATCACCGGACAGGACCCGCGCGGAAGCCAGTACGTGCCGTGGGAGCTGGGGACCGAACAGGCGCGGCAGCTTCGGGTGATCGCGGCGGAGGTGCTTGGGTTGTAGGGTGCTGGCTGAAGGCGCGGTTCATCCGATATTCGCGTCCGTGCCATCACCACCTCTGACCGCAGCACTTCAGCCACGATTTGCCTGGCGCGGCGGTGATGGGGTGTCGACTCCGACTACGGCCGTGGTGCTTCGCTGGTGAAGTTTTTCTCCTTCGGCCACAGCTGGGTCATCCTATGTGTTTGCGTTCCCAAGCCATGGAACTTTGCTTCCATGTACGCCATTCCCGTGGCTGCCCGCCTCTACCGTACCAAGAAGCGTTGCCCTCCCGAAGACTACCGCAAGCCGGCGCCGACGTCGCATGAAGCAGCACAACGAAAACGCCGCGAGGGTGGCGGCATTCCTCGAGGCGGAACCGGCGGTCGAGCGCGTATACTATCCCGGCCTCCCCAGCCACCCCGACCACGCCGTAGCCAACCGGCTGTTCACGCGGGGCTATGGCGGCATGGTCAGCTTCCACATACGTGGCGGCCTCGATGACGCCTCGCGCTTCGTCGACGCGAGCACGCTCCCGAATCTGGCCCCCTCCATGGGTGGCGTAGAGACCCTGATGGAGCAACCGGCGCTCATGTCCTTCTACGAACTCTCGCCAGAGCAACGCGCCGAGATCGGAATCGCGGAAAACCTGATCCGACTATCGGTCGGCCTCGAGGATGCCGAGGACCTGATCGCCGACCTCCGCCGCGCGCTCTGCCAGGTCACACCAGGGTAGCGTGCCGACAAACGGGCCGTAACATTCGCGGTCACCTCGAACAGCTGCCGGGCCAGGCGGAAAGAAAGCTGCAAATGGCTCACGCGACCTGCTGCGAATGCGTTCTGGCCGCTCGCCGGAGCGGGCAGCTTTCTCAGCGCAGGCAGAGGACCTGCGAAAACGAAGTCGTCCTGACAGCTTTTTCACCCTGCCGGGACAGCGGAGCAAACTCGCCTGCGCCAGGACCGCCCACACACCGCATGACGCCACAACGCCAGTCGTCCGGGTGGGCGGGCTCGAGCGCAGGGCCCCGTGGGGGGGCCTGTGTTTGAGCGCGGCGGCGCTGGGGCCACATTCGGCAAGCACCGGCTGGACACCGTCGCGATCGGCGACTGGCCGTCCGCGCGAGTCCGGGGGGGACCCGCGGGGACCGAGCACGAGCCCGACCGCCCGGACGACGGACAGGCCACCTCACCGCTACAAAAGAACTCCCCCCAAATCGCGACGAGCACAGCAACCCGCACCCGCGTTCACGCTGGCCGAAAAGCCATCACCGAACCTGCACCTTCGCGCGAATCGCAAGGACCAGTTGGCGGCCATGCGATTTTCGTTCGCACGGCTCACCCCGAACAACTCCGAAAAACCGGCACTCCCGGTAGGATTCGAACCTACGACCTTCGGCTTAGGAAGCCGCTGCTCTATCCAGCTGAGCTACGGGAGCAATGGGGCTTTCTTAGCCCGCGCGATCGGCGGGTTCAATATTTGACCAGCGAATAGGTTTCGACCGGGGCCAGGCGTTGGGCGCCTTCGAGAAACTCCAGCTCGATGACGAAGGCCGCTCCCAGCAGGATGCCACCCAGGCGCTCGATCAGGCGGGCGGTGGCCCAGGCGGTGCCGCCGGTGGCGATCAGGTCGTCGACGATCAAGGCTCGCTCGCCCGGACGGATGGCGTCGCGGTGGATTTCGATGGCGTCGTTGCCGTACTCGAGCTCGTATTCGACCTGGAAGGTTTCCGAGGGCAGTTTGCCGGGTTTGCGCGCCGGGATGAAGGCTTTGCGCATGCGCGCTGCCAACGCCGCTCCGAAGATGAAGCCCCGGGATTCGATGCCGACGATGGCGTCGATGTCGCGGCCGTCGTAGCGCTCGGCCATCAGGTCCAGGCACATGTTGAATGCCCGCGGGTCGGCCAAGAGCGTGGTGATGTCTTTAAAGACGATGCCCGGTTTGGGGAAGTCCGGGATGTCACGGATGCTGTCGCGGATGAAGTCGATGCGTTGCTGGGTCATGCCCTCGCTCCCTTTACGACTTGGATGTCGCCGCCGCCACCGCGTCCGGCCCGGCGATGTAGGCGGCCACGTCCAGGTGCTCGTCCGCCGTGGGCTCGAGCGCCAGCGGGGTGACCGAGACGTAGCCGGCGTCCACGGCGCGCTTGTCCGAGTCTTCGACCTGGCCGTAGTCGGCAACGCGACCGCCAATCCAGAAGTATTCCCGCCCGCCCGGGTCCACCCGGGGCACGATGCTTTCCTCGTAGACGTGGCGTCCCACACGCGCGACTTTGATGCCCGCCGGGGTCTCTTCCGGGAAGTTCACGTTCATCAGGAGGCTGTGGCTGGCTGGCTTTTCGGCCCGGAGCAGGCGTTCGACCATGTCAGCTACGAGCGACGGTATCCACGGCAGCTCGATGTCGCCGTTCTTCGAGAAGGCCATGGAGGGGATGCCCCGCAGGGCCGCCTCGCGGGCACCAGCGACCGTGCCCGAGTAGTAGACGCTGGTGCCGAGGTTGACACCGTGGTTGATGCCCGAGATCACGGCGTCCGGACGCCTGGGCAAGAAGCGCTCTTCGAAGAGCCCCAGGTAGACGCAGTCGGCTGGCGTGCCGTCGATGGAATGGACGTCGGTGGCGTGCGCCACGTGGCGCAAGGGGCGGTCGAGGGTAATGGCGTGGCTGCTGGCACTTTGCTCGTGGGCCGGGGCCACCACCACCACATGGCCAAGCGGCAACAGCGCCTGCCTGAGCACCGACAGACCCTTGGCTTGGATGCCGTCGTCGTTGGTCAGCAGCAGTACGGGCCGTTCAGCCATGCCGGTCGCTGTCTCGGGGCTCGCGCCCCTGAAAAGAGGCCGCGGTGTCCAGAAACACCGCGGCCGGAAAAGGTTGGTCGGGGCGAGAGGATTCGAACCTCCGACCCCTAGACCCCCAGTCTAGTGCGCTAACCAGACTGCGCCACGCCCCGACCAGAGCTGTGCATGTGGGGGATTTCGGGGACCCGGACCATACACTTTCAGCGCCCACAGGCAAGCGATTAACACTACTGTGTCAGGGTAGCGGAGGAAGATCGCGCCGGGCAGGGGATTTGTAGGGTTTGGCGGACGTCGACGGCAGGGTGGGCCCCTTTCGAGACGGCCGACGAAGCCTACAAATCCCCTGAACAAGCGAGGGCCGCCGCTACCCTGACACCGTAGTGTTAAGGCGCCCTGCGACCCGTGGAAGCGCGTAATCCCGCCGGCTTCAACGCCGCGGCACGCGAATCGGCACCGTGCTCGGGACCGAGGCCGTGACGGTCGCCTTGACCTGGCGATCGGGCTGGGGCCCGTCACCGGCCAGCTCGGCGTCGAGCTGCTGCAGAAACTGGCGCAGCTCGCTGCGCAGGGCCAACAGGTCGGCCCGCAGGTCGACCTCGACCACAGCCTGAGGGTCGGGCTCGCTGCTGACCCGGTCGCGCTCCAATTCACGCAGGCGCTTTTTGGCCCCCGCGATCGTGAAGCCCTCGTCCTGCAGCAGCCGCCGCACCAGCACAGCCAGCTCCACGTCCCGCCGCCGGTACATGCGGTGGGAGCCACGCGTCTTGAGAGGTTTGAGGGCCGCGAACTCGCCCTCCCAGTAGCGCAACACGTGGGGCTTGACGCCCACGATGTCCGCCACTTCGCCGATTTTGAAGAAAAGCTTGTCCGGCAGCTCCGCGGCCGCCGGGCCCTTGCTACGACCACGGCGCCGCGGTGGGGTGGTGCTCACTCGGCGCCGCCTCCATCGAGGCCGACCTCTTCGGAGGCGCCGCCCATGAGTTCAGCTCCCGCGTCGCGCCCGCGCCGCGGCGGGTTGAGCACGTTTTTGAGCACTTGGCTCGGCTTGAAGGTCAGTACCCTGCGCGCGCTGATGGGAATCGGTTCGCCGGTCTGGGGGTTGCGCCCAATGCGCTGCTTTTTCTCGCGTACCACGAAGTTGCCAAAGCCCGAGATCTTGACCTTGTCACCGGCGGCGAGCGTCTCTTTCATGGCGTCGAAGACCGCTTCGACGACTTCCGCCGATTCCTTCTTCGAGAAGCCGCCCACCTGCTCGTACACGCAATCGATGATTTCGGCTTTGGTCATCGATGCCTCCCGGTCCAGCGGTTTTAATCAACCACAGCACCTCGCCCGGCACAAGACTAGATCGAAAAAAGACGACTAAAAACGCCTACTTGGACGTACCCAGCCGCCTCGCTTGCAGCCCCGCCCCCGCCGGGCAAGCACCCCCTGGATCAGCGCCGGACCGAGGCCCCGAAGCGCTTTTCAGCCGCCTGCATGACTTTGGCGTGAACCTTGTCCACCTTCTTGTCGGTGAGCGTCGCGGCCGCGTCGCGGTAGGTGACGTGGAAGGCCAGGCTCTTCTTGCCGTCCGGCACCTGGTCGCCGCGGTACATATCAAAAAGCACCACGCTCTCGGCCAGCTCGCCGGCCGCTTCGCGCAGGGCCGCCCCCACTTCGCCGGCGGCAGCCGCTTCGTCCACCACCACCGCCAGGTCGCGCGTGGCCGCAGGAAAACGCGGCAGCTCGCGCGCCCGTGCCGGCCCCGAGGCCGAGAGCTGTGCAGCCAGGGCGGGCACTTCGATGCGGGCGTAGATGGGGCGCCCGCCGAGCTCAAAGGCCTCGACCACGCCCGGATGAAGCTCGCCGAGCACACCAACGGCCGCTCCGCCGACCTGGATGCGCGCCCGCCGCCGCGGGTGCAGCGCCCGCTCGGCTTCAAGTTCGGAGTCGAGGACGGTGTCGATAGGCAATCCCGCCACGCGCCGCACAATGGCCTCGATCACAGCCTTGGCGTCGTAGAAATCGGCGACCTCGCCTTCGGCAAACCAGGCATCGCGGGCGCCCCAGAGCAGCACGCCCAGCTCGTGGCGCTCGGCGGGCAAGCGCTGGCCCGCTTCCTCCACGCTGCCGACGAAGACCCTTCCGAGCTCGAATTGGGCGAAACGCTGCACCTGCTGGCGTTGGGCGCGTCCCAGGTTCGACAGAAGCCCTGGCAACAGCGACGTGCGCATCACCGAACGCTCTTCGGAGAGCGGGTTGCGCAGCCGCACGCTCGCCGCCGGAGCGGCCGCGTCCGAAAGCTCGCGGTCCGACAGAAATGAGTAGTTGATGGCCTCGCTGAGCCCGGCCGCAGCCGCCGCGTCGCGCAGGCGCTCGACGAAGCGGATCGACTCGGATGTGCCCGCTTCGGAGGGCCGGATGCTGGGTAGCTCGGTGGGGATGGCGTCGTAGCCGCCCAGGCGCGCCACCTCTTCGATCAGGTCCACCTCGAGCCCGAGATCGGGGCGGTGGCTGGGCACCTCGACCGCCAGCTGCTGCGCCGGACCCTCACCCTCGACGCTCACGCTGCAACCCAGGGCCTCGAGCCGGCGCTTGGCCTCGGGAGTATCAATCTTGGTACCCAGCAGACGCTCGAGGCGCTCGCTCCGCAGCTGCACCCGGCGCGGCGACTGGGGCCGCGGATGCATGTCCAGGCCCTGCTCCACCACGCTGCCGCCGGCCAGACTCGCGATCAACGCCGCCGAGGCCGACAGCACCCGCGGCACCGCGCCCGGGTCGACGCCGCGCTCGAAGCGATGGCTCGACTCGCTGTGCATGCCCAGGCGCTTGGCGGTGCGGCGGATGGAGCGCGGGTCGAAATAGGCGCACTCGATCAGCACGCGGCGCGTTTCGTCGCCGATTTCGGAGTTTTCGCCGCCCATCACGCCGGCCAGGGCCACCGGACGCTCACCGTCGCAGATCAGCAGGTCGTCGCCGCGCAGCCGCCGCTCTTCACCATCGAGCGTGGTCATGCACTCGCCCTCTGCCGCCAGTCGCACGCGGATCTGCGAGCCCTGCACGCGATCGTAGTCGAAGGCGTGAATCGGGTGGCCGAAGCCGAGCAGGATCAGGTTGGTGGCGTCGACCACGTTGTTGATGGGTCGCATGCCGAGTGCAAAAAGACGCTGGCGAATCCAAAAGGGCGAGGGCGCCACCGTGACGTCAGCCACCAGCGCCGCGCCGTAGCGGGGGCAGCGTTCGGGCTCGTCGATCTCGACGCGCACGGGCGCAAAACCGTGAGCTCCGCCCTGCACTGACGCCTGGGCTTCGAGCCCCAGCGAGAACAGGGCCTGCTCCTGGGGCAGCAGTTCTCCGGGTGCAAGCAGCGCCGGCACCGGCTGCAGCGCGGGCCAGCGAAAGTCGTGGCCGAGCAGCGCGCACAGCTCTCGGGCCAGCCCCACGTGACCCAGGCAGTCGGGACGGTTGGGGGTCAGCCCCAGCTCGTAGATGACGTCGTAGAGGCCCAGGGCCTCGGCCACCTTGGTGCCGGGCGCGGCTTGCACGTCGTCGCCCAGCACCACGATGCCGCCCTCGTCGGCGCCGATGCCCAGCTCCACCTCGCTGCAGATCATGCCGCGCGAGACCACGCCGCCCAGCTTGCGCTCGGCGATCTCGAAGCCGCCCGGCAGCTTGGCGCCGAGCTGTGCCAACAGCACGCGGCCGCCCGCTTCGGGCACGTTGGACGCCCCGCAGACCACCTCGCTCTCGCCTGCACCGTCGAAGACGGTCACCAGCTGCAGCTTCTCGCGCGCCGGGTGGGGGCGGCGACCGCGTACCTCGGCCACCACAACGCCCTCGAGGCCTTCACCGACGCTCTGCTGGTCCTCGACCTCGATGCCGGCACCGGTCAGGCGCACGGCCACCTCGCCCGGGTCCAGCTCCGCGCCGACCAGCTCTTCTAGCCATCGATGGGATGCGCGCATGGTCGGAGGCCCTCAGAATTGTTCGAGAAAACGCGGATCGTTGCCGTAGAGCAGGCCCACGTGGCTGATGCCGTGGCGCAGCATGGTGATACGGTCGACGCCGACGCCAAAGGCAAAGCCCGTGTAGCGCTCCGGGTCGTAGCCCACGGCCTCGAAGACCACCGGGTGGACCATTCCGCAGCCCAGGATCTCGATCCAACCGCTGCCCTTGCACACGCGGCAGCTGCTTCCGTCGTGGCCCTGATAGCTGCGGCAGATGGTGCAGCCCATGTCGACTTCACCGCCGGGCTCGACGAAGGGGAAGTAGCTGGGGCGAAAGCGCACCGGCAGGTCGCTGCCGAAAATGCGGCGCAAGAAAGCGGTGAGCACGCCCTTGAGTTGGCTGAAGCTCACGCCCTCGTCGACCATGAAGCCCTCGAGCTGCATGAACATGGGCGAGTGGGTGGCGTCGTCGTCGCGGCGGAAGGTGGCGCCGGCTGAGACCACCGCCAGCGGCGGCTTGCGGCGCAGCATCTCGCGGATCTGCACCGTGGAGGTGTGGGTGCGCAGCAGCACCGACGCGCGGCCGTCGTCGCCGGCGCCAACGCCCGCGCCGCCCGCGTTGGCATCACCGGCCGCCACGTCGACGAAGAACGTGTCCTGCATGTCGGTGGCGGGGTGGTCGGGCGGGAAGCCCAGGCGATCGAAGTTGTACTCGTGCAGCTCCACCTCGGGGCCGTCGGCCACGTCGAATCCCATGGCCGAAAAGACGCGCAGAAGCTCGTTGCGCGTCTGGCTCAGGGGATGGAGGCGGCCGATGGGCTGGCCGCGCCCGGGCAGGCTCACGTCCAGGTGCGGCCCCGACAGTTCCGCCTCCCGTGCAGCCCGCTGCAGCCCCTCGATGCGCTCGGAGAGGGCCTGCTGCAGTCGCTGCTTGAGTTCATTGGCGCGCTTTCCCAGCTCGCGCCGGCGCTCGGCCGGAAGCTCAGGCATGCGCTTCATCCAGCGCGTCAGCTCGCCCGACGGACCGGCAAAGCGCGCGTTTTCCGCCCGCAACGCGTGCTCATCGGCGGCCTCGGCGAAGGCCCGCGGGTAGCCGCCGGCGATGCGGTCGAGGGCTCGCTCGAAAAACTCCGCCAGCGCGTCGGGGTCTTCGGCGTCTTTGGCGTCCATCTCGGCGCTCTGACGGGGCTCGGGATACTCGTGGGGAGCTGGGCTACAGCGGCTCAGTCGGCCTGGGCGGCGTCGACAACAGCCTTGAAGCCACCCGGGTCGCTCATCGCCAGATCGGCGAGAATCTTGCGATCCAGCTCGATGCCCGAGGTCTTCAGGGCATGGGTGAGCTTGCTGTAGCTCGTGCCATGGGACTTGGCTGCAGCGCTGATGCGCGCGATCCACAGGCGCCGGAAGTCGCGCTTCTTGGCCCGGCGATGGGCAAAGGCGTCGGCCCAGGCGTTGTGAACCTGCTCGATGGCGTCGCGAAACTGCCGGCTACGGGCACTGTAATACCCGCGGGCAAATTTCAACACTCGGTTACGGCGGCGGCGGGCTTTAAAGCCCCTTTTGGCGCGCGGCATGGAAGTGGCCCTCGCTTGCTTCGTTCTTAGAAGGAATAGGGAAGAAGCTTTTTGACGCGCTTGGCATCGGCGTCGTTGACGATGTCGTGCTTGCGCAGCTTGCGCAGGCGCCGGGCCGGCTTGCCACGCATGAGATGGCTGAGCCCGGCCTTGCCGCGGCGGACGCGACCGGAGCCGGTGACCCGCAGGCGCTTGGCTGCGGCACGATTGGACTTCATCTTGGGCATCGTTCTTCCCGTTGAGTTACGCTGCACCAGCGCGCACGCGGCGCAGCGCGGAGAGGGCGGTGTTCTAGGTGTGCGCCCCGCAAAAGTCAAGCCAGAGCGGCATCAGCCGGGCGGCTGATCCTCCGAGCCTCGGCGAGCGCCTGCCGCGGCTTCGCTGCGCTTGAGTGCGCGCGGTCCCGGGGCCAGGATCAGGTTCATCGTGCGCCCTTCCATCTTGGGGGACACTTCCACGGTGGCCAGATCCCCGACGCTGTCGATGATGAATTGGAGCTGGCGCATGGCCATCTCGGGGTGGGTGATCTCGCGGCCCCGGAAACGGCAGGTGATCTTCACCTTATTTCCCTCCTCCAGGAAGCGGATCACGTGCTTGAGCTTGAAATCCAGGTCGTGATCGTCGGTCTTGGGACGCAGTTTGATCTCTTTGAGCGCCACCTGGGCCTGACGCTTGCGCGCCTCGTTCTGGCGCTTCTTTTCGTCGTACTTGAACTTCCCGAAGTCCATGATCTTACACACGGGCGGGAAGGACTTGGGGTTGACCTCGACCAGGTCGAGCCCACCTTCGCGGGCCAGGCGCTGGGCGTCGGGCGTGTCCATCACGCCGAGCATCTCACCGTCAGCGCTGACCACGCGCACCTGGGGCACGCGGATGCGATGGTTGACGCGAGGTCCCTGGTTGCCTCGATCTCGATTGTCAAAACGGGGTCTTCGGATTGTGGCTTTCCTCCGTATTGAGAGCAGCGGGGCTCTCGTTGCATCCGCTAGGCCGCATACTCCAGCGTTTGGCGCGTCGCCCTAGCCTACCCGAGTCGACGCGATGGGGGCACCGCCTCGACCTGAATCCTTTCGATGAACCGCTCGAGCGACATGAAGCCGAGGTCTTTGTTCTCGTCGCGGGACCTCACCGACAGCCCCTTCTGCTCGGCCTCGCGCGGCCCCACCACACCCAGGTAGGGCAGGCGCATGTTGCGGGCCTCGCGGATCTTGGCGCCCAGCTTGTCGCCCGAGGTATTGGCCACCGCCCGGATCCCGGCTGCGCGCAGCCGGTCGCGGGCCTCGATGGCGTAATCGTTGACCTTTTCGCTGACCGTGAGGATCGCCACCTGCTCCGGGGCCAGCCAGGTCGGAAATGCCCCACCCACGTGCTCCACCAGCACGGCGAAGAAACGCTCCACTGAACCAAGGATCGCCCGATGCAGCATCACGGGACGGTGGGTGGTGTTGTCGTGGCCCACGTAGTTCAGGTCGAAGCGCTCCGGTAGGTTGAAGTCGGCCTGGATGGTGCCCAGTTGCCACGGCCGCCCGAGCGCGTCCTTGAGGTGAAACTCGATTTTGGGCCCGTAGAAGGCCCCCTCGCCCGGGGCGATTTCGTAGGGCAGCGCGCGGGCTTCGACGCCGGCGACGAGGGCGGCCTCGGCGCGATCCCACACCGCGTCGTCGCCCAGGCGTTCGTCGGGGCGGGTGGCCACCACCACGCGTACGTCGCTGAAGCCGAAGTCGCGGTAGACCTCGTGGACCAGGTCCAAAAAGGCCACGATCTCGTCTTGCAGCTGCTCCAGGGTGCAGAAGATGTGGGCGTCGTCCTGGGAGAAGGTTCGGACGCGGGTCAGCCCCTGGACCACGCCACTGCGCTCGAAACGGTGTAACCGACCGAAGTCGGCCACCCGCATCGGTAGCTCGCGATAGCTGCGACGGGTCATGCCGAACATCAGGCAATGGCCCGGACAGTTCATCGGCTTGACCCCGAAGCGCATGTGCTGCTCCAGGTGGTCGCGCGCGGCGCTCGGATCGGCCACGTGAACACTGTCGAGGGTCGACGCCAGTCGCTCGAGGTTCTCCACCGTGGCCGCGTAGAACATGTTCTCGGCGTACTCGGGCAGGTGGCCGGAGGTCTCGAAGAGTTCGCGGTCGAAGACCTGGGGCGTGATGACCTCTTGATAGCCGTGGCGCCCGTAGAGTTCGCGCACGTAGTCGACCAGGCGGTTGTAGACGTCGGTGCCGCGCGGCAGGAAAAACGGCGAGGCCGGCGATAGGCGATGGAAGCCGACCAGGGACAGCTCCTTGCCCAGCTTGCGGTGGTCGCGCTTTTTGGCCTCTTCGAGCGCCTTCAGGTGCGCTCTAAGGGCTTTTTCGGACGGAAACGCCGTGCCGTAGATGCGCTGCAGCATCGGGTTGCGCTCGTCGCCGCGCCAGTAGGCGCCGGCCACGGAGGTCAGCTTGATGGCGCGCAAGAAACGCGTGGAGGGCACATGCGGCCCCTCGCACAGGTCCACCCACTCGCCATGGCGGTAGAGGGAGATCTCGCCCTCGAGCCGGCCCAGGTGCTCGACCTTGTAGCGCTCGCCCATGCCCTCGAGCAGCTCGCGGGCGGCCCCGTGCTCGATCACCTCGCGTCGGAAGGGATGATCGGCGGCGATGATCTCGCGCATCGTTTCCTCGATGCGCTCCAGATCGGCGTCGCTGAAGTGGCCGTCGGTGCGGTCGAAGTCGTAATAGAAGCCGTCGTCGGTGGCCGGGCCGAAGGCAACCTTGGTGCCCGGGAAGAGGCGCTGGACGGCGTCGGCCATGACGTGGGCCGTCGAATGGCGGATCACGGCCATGGCCGCGGGCTCCCCGATGCGCACCGGCTTGAGGTCACTGCCGGCAGCGACCGGTGTGTGCAGGTCGCACAGCCTACCGGCTACCTCCACGGCAACCACGTCCGCATCCAGACGCCCCTGTTGCTCGAGCAGCTCCCGCGGCGTGCACTGCCCTTGCGGCTCGGAAGAGCCGGCAGTCATTTGAAGGATCGTTGTCGGTGCTGGGGCATGGACGTGGGAAAAAGCCTAAGAAAAAGCCTGGCGAAGTGTGCGCCCACCGCGACTGTGGGCGCAAGGGTGGTAGGCACGGGCGGGATTGAACCGCCGACCCCTACCGTGTCAAGGTAGTGCTCTCCCGCTGAGCTACGTGCCTGGGAACCCGAAATTGCGGGCCGGTGGGGGGATTTAGCGGCCGTACCCCGGAGTGTCAAGGTGTAGCTGCGCGCTTCCGCAGTCGGTTTGCATGGGGGCAGCGGCGTTGATATCCCTCCGACCACGATGGCGAAGTCCGACGAGGGTGATCTGGCCCCATCCACCCATCGCCCACTCCCGTCGGTGGATCTGGCGCTGCTGCCCCATGAGCGGCGAGCGTCACGTGTACGCCAGCTACTGAGCGTGGGCCTCGGCGTGCTGTTGACGCTGGTGGCCGTGGGGCTTTTCGTCTTTCGATCGCTGTGGCTGCCGGCTTTTGCCAGCGACGAGGACAGCATGCTGGGCGACGATCCCTGGCCCAGCGAGATGGCAACCCAGGGCGGTCCCGGCCAAGGCTCCCACGCGAAGACCGCCACGGTCGTCGCCGCCGCCGAGCCGAGTCCGCCACCGACCCAGCCGGCGACCGCGGCCCGCGAAGACGAAGGCGACCAGGAGGAGGCCAGCGACGAGGCGATCGCGGCAGCCGTCTCGCCCATGGGTGGCGAGGGGCGCAGCGCCCACCTCTTCGGCCAGGCCCGGGGCTTCCGCGACGCCCTGCGCAACGCCGGCGCCTCGCCCGAAGAGGCCGACGCGCTGGTGGCGGCGCTCGACAAGGTGGTGGACTTCCGGCGCTGCCGCCCCGAGCACGAGCTTTTCTTCGAGCGCGACGCCGAAGGCCGGCTGCAGAGCTTCGAGTACAAGTCGAGCCTCACCGACCGCTTCGTGGCCGAGCGCAAGTCCGATGGCAGCTTCAAGGGCGCCCGCGCCGAGGTGCCGATCCAGCGCCAGCGCGTGGTGCGCGGCGGTCGCATCTCCGATTCCCTGGGCCGTGCCATCGAGGCCCTGGGCCTGGGGCGCTCCCTGGCCAGCGCCTTCGTGGCCGCCTTCGAGGGGCGCGTGGATTTCAAAAAAGATACGCGCTCTGGCGACGAGTTCCGGCTGGTGGTCGAGGAGGAGTACGTGGAGGGCAAGTTCCTGCGTTACTCGCCGCCGCTCGCGCTTCACTATCAGGGCGAGCGCGTCAAACCCCAGTGGGCCTTCTGGTTCGAACTCGCTGGCGGCGAGGGCGACTTCTACGCCGAAGACGGCCGCGCCATGCAGGGCGGCTGGCTTCGCACGCCCCTGCGCTACGACCACATTTCGTCGCGCTACGACCTCCGGCGTCGCCACCCGATCCTCAAGCGCATCGTGCCCCACAACGGCATCGACTACGCGGCCTCTTCGGGCACCCCGATCTGGGCCGCCGCCGACGGTGTGGTCAGCTTCGCCGGCGAGCGCGGCGCCAACGGCAACCTGGTGGCCCTGCGCCATGCCGGCGGCTACGAGACCTTCTACGCCCACCTCCTGCGTATCAATCGCGGCATCCGCAAGGGCGCGGAGGTCAAGCAGCGCCAGGCCATCGGCGCCGTGGGCACGACCGGTCGCTCCACCGGCCCCCATCTGCACTTCGCCCTCAAGCGCGGCGGTCGCTTCATCGATCCCGAGTCCCAGCTCAACGGCCCCGGCAAGCCCCTGCCCGGCGCCCAGATGCAGCGCTTCAAACAGCAGGTGCGCGCGCTCAAGCGCGAGCTGTCGAAGATCACGTTGGCCGCCGCCCCGGCCCCCGAGGCCAGCGCCAGCACCGCCGAGTCGGAGGCCACCAGCTACGTGGAAGACGAACCCCTCGATCTGTAGCGCGGCGCTCCCCGGGCGATCGCCGCGCTGGCGCGTTGCCAAGGCCGGCGGCCCGGGTCTACTGTCCGCCGCGCCCGCCTCGCGCGGCCCCGATCGATGCTCGGAGATACTCCCGGTATGACCTTCGATCGCCGAAGCCCCTGCGAAGACGCTCCCTTGCACGATCATCACACGAGTCGGTGAACTATGCGGGCTAGCTCCACAGCAGAAGACCGGATCGCGCGCCTGTGGCTGCCGATCGTCCTGGGGGCTGTGGCCGCAGCGCTGGTATTTCGGCTGTCGGCCTTTGGCATCTGGGATCCCTGGGAGCTGGAGGCGGCCGATAGCGCGCGGCGACTGATCGAGGGCAAGCTCGAGCGCGCGCCCCACGCTGGCATCTGGCTGGTAGGCCAGGGCTTCCGACTGCTGGGCATCAGCGAGCTGGCCGGCCGCCTGCCGATGGCGCTCAGCGGCCTGTTCGCCCTGGGGCTGCTCTACGCGCTACTGGCCCGCTTCGTCGACCGCCGCACCGCCGTCTATGGCGTGGTGGTGGGCGCCAGCAGTCCGCTCTTCATCTTCAACGCCCGCGCCATGCTGGGCGAGGCTCCGGCGTTCGCACTGCAGGGTCTTTTGGCGCTTTCAGCGGCACGGGCCACGCTCGATCGGGGCGCTTCCAGGAGGCTGCGCTACGGCCACATCGGGCTATTGCTCCTGGCCACGCTGCTGGCCATCGAAGCGCGCGGTGCGCTGCTGGGCGCGCTACCGCCGCTGCTGGCTGCGGCCGTGGTGGCAGCTGCCGACGGTCGCCTGGGCGATGGGCGCCGCGATCCGGCCGGGTCACTGGCGGCGTGGGTGCTGTGGGGGCTGTCGCTGCTGATCGCGACCATGGTCCTGCTCGACGCCTCCGCCGACCGCATCAGCTACAGCCCCTGGCTCGGCGGCGGCGCACGCGGCGGACAGCCGCCGGGCTTCCACGTTCCGCTGGTGCAGATCTTCCACGCCTTCGCCCCCTTCAGCGCCCTGTTGCCGCTGGCCCTGGCCCACGCGGTCGCCAGCGACGGGCGCAGCGACGAAGGGGCCTCGCCGAACGGCACGCGCCAGCTGGGTCTCTTGCTGGGTCTCTGGGCCGGCTTCGGCTATGGCGCCCAGACCCTCTACCTCTCCCGCTACGGCGACGCGGTCACCTTCCTGCCGCTGTTGGCGCTGGCGGGACTTTTGGCGCTGCTCTTGCGCGACTTCGACCGCCGCGACGAACCGAGCTGGGCGTTGGCGATCTGCGCGGCCCTGCTGACGGTGCTGCTGATCCGCGACTACGCCCTCTACCCCACCTCACCCGTGCGCGGCGTGTCCGTGGCCAGCATCGAGGTGCCCGAGGTCTTCAATCCCAAGCGCTACTGGACGCTCGGACTGGGCCTGTTCGCGGGCATCGCGGTGCTGTCGCTGGCGAGCGCGAGACAGCCCTGGCCCGAGGCGAGCGGCGAGCGCAGCTGGGCGCAGGTGCTGCTGGGGCGCGTGCTCGAGACCTGGCGCGCGCCCTATGGGCTCCTGGCGCAGAGCTGGCGTCGCGGGTGGGGTCCACGCCTGTGGCTGCTGGCGCTCGTGATGGTGCTGCTGGCCCTGGAGGTCTTCGGGCTGACGGCGCTGATCGCCGGCGAGCGCCTCAGGCTCTCGACCCAGGCCATGCGCTGGGCCAAGCGCCTGATGCTGGTGCCGCCGGCGCTGCCGGTGGCGGTGGCGCTGGTGCAGCTGGCGTTTACGCTTTTCGGCCTCAGCCGCAGACGCGCGCTGCCGCTTTTGATCGCTGGCGCCCTGTGTGGCCTCTACGCCGCCCAGGGGTTCATGCCGGCGCTGAGCGCACACTTTTCACCGCGCGACGTCTACGATCGCTACAACGAGCTTGCCGCGGAAGGCGAACCCCTGGGCGAGCACCAGGTCGGCGGGCGCGCCGCCGCTTACTACGCGCGCGGCGACGTGGTCGAGCTCGAATCGCGCCAAGCCCTGGTCTCCTTTCTGGCCAAGCCGGGACGCCGCTGGGCGGTCTTTCCCACCAGCGATTTACCCCAGGTCGACCGCGACTTTCGGCGCCAGAAAAACCAGCACCTCTTCGTGGCCGATGCACGCAGCGCGCGCGTGCTCTTGGCCACCAACAGCGCCATCGAGGGCCGCGAAAACCAGAGCTTCCTGGTGCGCCACGTGCACCGCACGGCCCCCAAGATTCAACACCCAGTCAAGGCCGACCTCGAGGACAAAATCCGCTTCCTGGGCTACGATTTGAAGCTACCCCACGGCGATCATGTGGGGGCCGGCGAGCGCTTCGAGGTCACCTGGTACTTCGAGGCCCTGCAGCGGGTCACCGGCAACTGGAAGATCTTCGTGCACATCGACAGCGCCGGCCAGCGCATCCACGGCGACCATTTCCCGGTCGACGGCAAGTACCCGGTCGCGCTCTGGGAAAAGGGCGACATCATCGCCGACTCCCAGCAGCTGGATGTTCCCGGCAACTACCGCTCCGGCGAGTTCACGATTTTCCTCGGCTTCTATTCCGGCGAGAACCGGCTGAAGGTTGCCGAAGGCCCCAAGGACGACGCCAATCGGATTCGCGCCGGGGTATTGCGGATTCGCTGAGCGGGTGCAAGAACTCGTTTTGCATGTCGCTTCCATCCGATGAGCATGAGAGCGAGGGTGAGCCCGCCGGCTCCGAACGCCGCATCCACCCGCGCTACGAAACCTCCGTCAAGGTCGACTACGCCAACGGCGACACCTTTCTCTTCGCCTATCTGCAGAACATCAGCCAGATGGGCATCTTCATTCGCACCGACGACCCGCTCGAGGTCGGCACCAACCTGCGCCTGCGCTTCCCCATCGACGGCGACGAGCCGCTGACCCTCGACGGCGAGGTCACCTGGATCAATCCCTACCGCGAAGGCGGCGAGAACATCAATCCGGGCATGGGCGTGCGCTTCGTGGACCTCACGGCCGAACGGCGCGAGCAGGTGGTGGAGCTGGTGCGCACCGTGGCTTATCTGCGAAGCGACTGCGACGAATCGGACGCTTGAGGGCCCGCTTGAAGGCCTGCGTGAAGACCCGGAAGCGTCAAAGCCCGCGGGCGACGGCGCAGCACCTGCAGGCGCTCGACAAAGCTACGTGCTGGGGTGCGGTGGCGCGGACCGGCCACGGGGCCGGCGGGGCGGCCAAAGGTCAGCAGCGGGGCCTCGGCCTCGAAGTATAAGCCCTCGGCCAGCTTGGCACGGGCGGCGACCGCATTCGCCGAAACCACGCGCTGCTGCGGCAACGGCGGCGGCAATCCGCGCAGCAGCTGCTCCATCAGCCGGCGCTGCTCCTCGGCAAGCTCTGTGAAGCACAGCCCCATGCCCGAGCTGAAGCCATCGCGGCGGCGCCGGGCCAGGGCCACGCGCACCACTTCCGCCCGCGCGGTCACCGGCCGCGCCCGCCTGGGCCAGCGTGGCGGACGGAAGCTGACCACCAGCTGATCGCCTTCCGAGAGCGGCAGCTGGCTGGGCAGCCACATGCCCAAAGGCGAAAGATCTTCTGCCCGATAGGCCAGGGAGCCGTCCCAGAGCGGGCTCTGGACGTCGCAGTCGATCTGAACCGCACGGCGCAGGTGAAGGCGGCGGCTGGACGAGCTGGGAGCGGAGATCAGCGTCATACCTACATTGTAGGCCAGTCTCCTACCCCGCCCAAAGAAATGGCGAGGGTGCCGGGAAGCTCCGAACTTGACAGCGGTGGCGGCCCGCGACGTGAATGCCCCGGGAGGCTTCGATGACCCACGCACTTTCCCTCTTCAAACTCGATGGCAAGGTGGCCCTGGTGACCGGTGGTGGACGCGGTCTCGGCTACCACATGGCCGAAGGCCTGGCCGAAGCCGGCGCCGATGTGGCGATCTGCGGGCGCAATCCCGAGACCCTGGAAGCGGCGCGCAAAAAGCTCGCCGCCATCGGCAGCAATGCCCTGGCCCTACCCTGTGATGTCGCGAAGGAAGCCGACGTGGTGGCCTTGGCCGCGCGCATGAAAGAACACTACGGACGCTGCGACATTCTGATCAACAACGCGGGCGTCAGCGCCCTGGGGCCGAGCGAGCAAATGGCGACCGAAAGCTGGCAGCAACTGATGGACATCAACCTCGGCGGTACCTTCCTGTGTTGCCGCGAGATCGGCAAGCAGATGATCGCCCAGAAATCCGGCTCCATCATCAACGTCTCCAGTGAAAACGGCCAGGTGGGCTTCTCGATGGGCATGAGCGCCTACGCCACCACCAAAATTGGCCAAGTCGGCCTCACTCGATCGCTGGCGGTCGAGTGGGGCCAACACGGCATCCGCGTCAACGCGTTGCTTCCGGGAAATACCGAGGAAGGCATGACCGAGTTCTTCAAGGACCGCGAGGGCCCGCTGTACCAGGGTTTCGGGGCGCCGCTGGTGAAGCTGGTGCCGTCGGGTCGGCTCGGGACGGGTGATGACTTCAAGGGCGCGGCGGTCTTTCTCGCCTCCGACGCCAGCGCCTACGTCAATGGGGCGATGCTCGTCGTCGACGGTGGCTTCACCATCAACGCAGGGGTTTGAACGTCCGCCGATACCCGATGTCGCCCAGAACCCTCACCCTCCCATAATTCGACTTGCGACTGCGCCCGGATCATGGCTCGATTGGGTGACCTCAGGCTTGGACGGAGCGTGATGCCGAGACACACGGGGACGGCCGCACTGCTGCTTTTCGCAAGTCGGATGCATGGGGGGATGACACGACCCCCGCAATGGATGCCGCCGCTGACGCCGCGCAGGCTGAGCCCACGCCGCTACCGGGCGTCCGCTCACCCACGTCGAGCAGCGACGCCAGTGCCAAGAACGCGCCGAGTACCGATGCGATGGACGCTGGCCCGGCCACCTCCCCCGGGTCAGCCACCACCTGCGCCAGCGACAAGGATTGCCAAGCCGAGGGCCTGCTCTGCAACCCCCTACGGAGTCCTGCATGGGCTGCGTCTACGACACCGACTGCGGCGATGGAAACCGCTGCTCGGCCGGCGAATGTCTGCAGCTTATCTCCGTCGGAACGGCCCCCTGCCCCTGCACGTCCACCCACGCCGCGCGCCCCTGCATCAATAGCGACGACTGGGGCGGCATCATGAGCACCTGCAACGCCACGGGCTCGCACCGCATCGACGTGCTCTGCGAAGGGGAGAGCCGCCCGCCACGTGTTCAAACGCGTGGTTGAAGCCAAAGCCGTGCTTTAATCGCGCCGTGACGCAGCCGCCAACACAGTCCCACGCACTACCCGAGCGCTGCGACATCCTGGGCGTGGGTGTCAGCGTGACGGACTACGCCGAGGTCGTGCAAAGCGTGGTGCAAGCGGCGCGAGCACGACAACCGTTGCTGCTGGCGGCGGCCGACGTGCACCTGATCATGCAGGCCCAGCGCGACCGGGCCTACGCCGCTGCGCTCAATGCCTTCGACATCGTCACCCCCGACGGTCAGCCGGTGCGCTGGGGCCTGGGCCTGACCGCGCAGACTTGGCTCGACGACCGCGTCTACGGACCGACGCTGATGCTGCAGGTCTGCCAAGCGGCGGCCGCAGCTTCACTACCGATCTTCCTCTACGGCAGCCGGGAGCAAACCCTGAAGCGGCTCGGCGAGGCCCTACGTCAACGCTTCCCGACGCTGAAGATCGCCGGCTCGCGTGCCGGCCGCTTTCGCAGCCTGTCAGCCGATGAACAACGAGCCGACGCCGAGGAAATCAATGCCTCGGGCGCCGCGATCACCTTCGTGGGCATGGGCTGCCCGCGACAGGAGTGGTGGATCTTCCACATGCGCGAGCGCCTCTCGATGCCGCTTCTGGCCGTCGGCGCCGGCTTCGACTTCCACTCCGGGCAGGTGGCCCAGGCCCCGCCCTGGATGCAGCGGCGTGGCCTCGAGTGGTTGTTTCGGCTGTCGCGCGAGCCCCGGAGGCTGTGGCGCCGTTACCTCCTGCTGACCCCCCAGTACGTTCCCCTGATCGCCGCCCAGGCCCTGGGCCTCAGGCGCTTTGCGCACCACGTCGACCTGAGCGAAGCGCTCGGCCGGGACTGCCCCGGCTGAGCTGAGCCGCCGGCGAGCCCGCTTGCTGCGACCGGGGATCCGGTGCAGCTTACCCAGCCATGCCGGAGCCCCGTCCCGAGTCCGTCTTGCTCTTCGGTTCGCCCAGCGTCGAACGGCGGGTCTCGGTGGCCTCGGCCCAGTTCATCACCGGCTTTCTGGATGCACGCCTGTGGTTCTGGACGCCCGATGGCGCGGTCATCGAGGTTTCGAAGCCCGAGCTCGAAGCCCACGCCGACGCCTTCATCGTCGACTTCGAACCCCGCGGCATCGCGCGCTGGGCCTCGCTCGGAACCGCGCTCGACACCCTCGCGCCGGAAAAGACCGTGGTCGTGATCGGCGCCCACGGTGGCGACGGAGAAGACGGCACCCTGCAAGCGCTACTCGAAGCGCGTCATCTGGCCTTCACCGGCTCCGGCAGCCGGGCGTCGGCGCGGGCCTTCGACAAGTCCCAGGCCATCGCGGTGGCGCGTCAACAGGGCGTGCGCGTACCCGACGCCCGTGCCATCGAGGGCTGCCCAGCGGAGCAGGCCCGGGCCGCGGTCTCGAGGGCCTTCGAAGAGCTCGGCCCGCTGGTGCTCAAAGCCCAGGCGGGCGGCTCGAGCCTGCTCCTCGAGTTCGTGCGCACGCCCGCGGATTTCACCAAAGCCATCGAGTTACTCGCAACACACGGGGGCATCAGCTTCCGCGCCGAGCAGATCATCGTCGGCCGCGAATTCACCGTGGGTGTGATCGACCGCGGCGGCTCCCCGGTGGCGCTACCCTGCTCGGAAGTCGTGATGCACGGCGACCGCGACTTCGACTACGACGGCAAGTACCTGGGCGCCGGCTCCGAGGAGATCACACCGGCCCAGATCGCGCCCGAGCTGCACGCCCAGCTGCACGAGCTGGCCCTGCGCCTGCACGGGGCCCTGGGCTGCGAGGGCTACTCGCGCAGCGACTTCATCGTCGACGCGCGCGGACCGTGCTTCCTGGAACTCAACACCCTACCCGGCCTGAGCGGGCAGTCCTTCATCCCCCAACAGCTGCAGGCGGCCGAGATCGACTTCGATCGATTCCTCGACGAGCAGATCGTGCTTGCGATGGGCAAGCGGGTCCGCGGCTAGATGTGCTCGGCGGGAGTGCTGAGCCGATGATCGGGGTCGATACGATGGCAGATGCAAGGACGGCCTGCGCCGGAATACTCCGTGTATTTCAAGGGGGCCGGACGCCGCAGCTGGCGCCGTAGCGGACCCGAGAGCGGATCATGACTCCCGCCGAGCACATCTAGTCGCCCGCAACGTCGAAGCCCGCGTCTTCGATCGCCGCTCTGACGGCCGCCGCGTCGAGCTGGACTTCGGCCGGGCCGCTGACGCGAACAAGCTTGCCATCGAGGTCGACGTCGACCGTCACCCGGGCATCGACACCTTGAATGGCACGCGTGACCGCCGCGGCGCAGCCGCCGCAGGTCATGCCATCGACTCGAAAGTTCTGCTCCATCGAACGCTCCTACGTGCGCTCTCTTATCCCATCGGCTGCTGCCTCGCCAGCCGCCGTGGCCGCGGGGCGCCAGCGCTGAAGCAGCAGCGAATTGCCCACCACGCTGACGCTGCTCATGGCCATGGCGGCACCGGCGACCATGGGATTGAGCAGGCCCAGGGCGGCGAGCGGTATGCCGATGACGTTGTAGATGAAGGCCCAGAAGAGGTTTTGGCGAATCTTGCCGTAGGTGGCGCGCGAGATGGCGATGGCATCGACCACCAAGAGCGGATCGCCGCGCATCAGGGTGGCGCCAGCGGTGTGCATGGCCACATCGGTGCCGGTGCCCATCGCAAAGCCCAGATCCGCGGCGGCCAGCGCCGGCGCGTCGTTGATGCCGTCGCCCACCATCGCCACCACCTGGCCGGCTCGTTGCAACGCCTGCACCTCGGCGGCCTTGCGCTCGGGCAGCACCTCGGCACGCACGTCGTCGACGCCCAGCTCCGCCCCCACCGCCTCCGCGGTCGCGCGGTTGTCGCCCGTGATCATCACCGCCATCAAGCCACACTCGCGCACGGCGGCGATGGCTCGCGCGGCGCTCGGCTTGATGGCATCGCCCACCGCCACCGCGCCGAGCAGGCCCGCGTCGTCGGCCGCCCACAGCACGCTCTGCCCCTGCGCCTCCCGCTCCGCAGCGGCGGCGTCGAGGGCCTCGATGGGCACGCCGCGCTCCCGCATCAGACGCCGGCTGCCCACGTGGATCCTGCGCCCGTCGACCCGCGCCACCACCCCGCGCCCCGGCAGGCTCTGCATCTCGGTCGCCGGCAGGAGCGCTAACTGTCGCTGCCGCGCGGCCTCCACCACGGCCCGCCCCAGGGGGTGTTCGCTACCGACTTCGACCGCGGCGAGCAAGGCCAAAAGTCCGTCGCCATCGCCGTTGACGGCCAGCACATCGCGAACCGAAGGCCTCCCCTCGGTCAAGGTGCCGGTCTTGTCGAACGCCACCGCCGTGAGGCGATGGGCCAGCTCCAGGGTGGTGGCGTCCTTGATCAGGATGCCCGCCCGGGCCGCCCGCCCGGTGCCCGCCATGATCGCCGTGGGCGTGGCCAGGCCCAGGGCGCAGGGACAGGCGATGACCAGCACGGAAACCGCCGTGATGATGGCGGAGGTGAGGCTCGTCCCAACCCACAGCCAACCCAAAAGCGAAATCAGCGCCACGCCCAAGACCACCGGCACGAAGACAGCCGAGATGCGGTCGACCAGCTTCTGCACCGGCGCCCGCGCCGCCTGGGCGTTGCGCACCAGCTCGATGATGCGTGCGAGCGTCGACTCGCTGCCGACCCGCGTGGCCTCCACGTGGATCAAGCCAGCGCCGTTGATGGCCCCCCCGGTGACCTCATCGCCCTCGGACTTGGCCACCGGCCTGCTCTCCCCGGTGATCATCGACTCATCCACCGTCGTCGCGCCGCTGCGCACGCGACCGTCGACCGGCAGCCGCTCGCCCGGCCGCACCACCACCACATCGCCGGCTCCCACCGCCTCGGCCGCAACCTCCACCTCGCGCTCGCCGCGCAGCACCCGCGCCTGCTCGGGACGCAGCTCCATCAGCGCGCGAATCGCCAGCGTGGCGCCGCGCTTGGCCCGCCCCTCGAGCCACTTACCGAAGAGCACCAGCGTCATCACCGTGGCCGAAGCCTCGAAGTAGAGGTGCTCGGCGGCCGGAGCCAGCGACGGCCACAGCAACAGACACAGCGACAGAAAATAGGCGGCGCTGGTGCCCAGGGCGACCAGCAGGTCCATGTTGCCCGAGCGGTTCCGGAGCGCCGTCCAGGCCGCGCGATAGAAGCGGGCGCCGACGCCGAATTGCACGGGCGTGGCCAGGATCAGCTGCAGCACGCCGGACAACTCGAAGTGAACCCCAAGCGCCATCAGCAACATCTGCAACACCATGGGCAGCGTGAGCAGGGCCGAGGCCAGCAGCACAAGCAGCTCTCGCCGTGCGTGACTGCGCGCCGCCCGCTCCTGTTGCTCCCACTCCCCGGCGGCGCCGGTGCGAACCCGGGCCCCATAGCCCGCCCGCTGCACCGCGAGCACCAGATCGGCAGCCTGAAGCGCGCCGCGATAGACCTCGATGCGGGCGCTGTCATCGGCCAGATTCACCTGCACCGAGCACACCCCGGAGACGCCAGCGAGGGCCCTTTCGATGCGCGAAGCGCAGGAGGCGCACGTCATGCCCTCGAGGCTGAGTTCCCAGCTCGTGGTCGGTGAGCTGTAGCCGGCGCGAGCGACGGCGGCGGCCAGATCGGCGACGCCGATCAGCGCGGGCGCGTAGTCCACCTCCATGCGTTCGCTGGCGAAGCTCACGTCCGCCGCCCGCACGCCCTCGAGGCGACCGAGCACTTTTTGCACGCGCGCGGCACAGGCCGCGCACGTCATGCCCTCGACCGGCATCGAAGCATGCACGACGGCCTCTGGCCGCGCGGGGGCGGCGCCGGGCCCGTGGTCGCGGCCTGGAGGAAGGCTCTCCATGTGGCCCACTCTACCCGCAGCCGGCCCGGGGAAAAACGGGCAGGCCACGGCGGGCGGGGGGCCTGGCGCCCCGCCCGCTGGGAGCGGCCACCTCAGCCGCCGTCGCAGAAGGCCCCGCCGGGCACCGAGCCATCGCTGCAGAGGTATTGGTCGTGCACCCGGACGCAGTAGCCGGCGCCTCCATCGGGCGCCCAGCAGTCGGTGCCCTCCATGTAGAGCACACAGGGCTGGCCCGCGGTCTTTTGCGGCTTGCACAGGCCGGCACTCTCACCGTAGGCGTGATCGCAGTAGGAGTCGGGCAGGCAGCGGTCGGGAAAACCGTCGCCGCCGAAATCACAGGCCCCACCATCGGCCACCCGCGCGGTGCAGAGGCCGTCGCGACACCAGGCGCTCTGACACTGGCCATCGCCTTCACAGTAGCTGCCGTCGGCAGCCGCATCATCCGGATAGCAACGGCTGACCGCCGCCGGGTTCGGAAAGCACGAAAGCCCGGGCTCGCAGGGCAGCGGCGCAGCATATTGGCAGGCCATGCCCGCGGTTCCTGGCGCCTGACACTCGTCGGTGCCCTCCACGTTGCAGCCCAGACCCTCGTCGCAGGCGGGCACGCTTCCAAGGGCGGTGGCGGTGGCGGCGACGCAGGCGTCGCCGACCCCTAACCGGGCCTGGCAGGTGTTGGTGGTCGAGCTGCAGTACAGCCCCTCGCCGCACTCGACGACGAAGCCTCCGTAGACGCAGGCAGCGCCGACGCTATCGCCCATGGGTTTGCACTGGAAGACATACTCCCCCGTGTGGGCGCAGCGGAAGCCCTCCTGGCACTGGGCGTCCTCGCCGTAGGTCGGGGTCACCTTGTTATAACGATCGCCACAATCGCCATCGAGCCCGAGACGATCGGTACAGGTGGCTACGGTGTCGGGCTTGCAGAACTGGGTGTCGGGGCACTGCGCGTCGGCCATGGTCGGGCACGACCCGCCGGCAGCGGCCACATCAAGGCAGGTGCCATAAAAGCAGAAGCCGCTCTGGCAGGTTGGATCCTGCACTTCGTCGACGTTCCAATCGCAGGCCAGATCACTGGCAATGGTCGGCAAACAGGCGTGAACCGACTGATCTTCGTCGATCAGCGGCCAAATCTCGGTCATGCCGCAGTAGTGGTCGGCCGGGCACTGGATCAGACTTTCGTAGCGCGCGAGGTCGTAGTTGTACTCGCGCACGCAGTGCTCGGCACAGGTATTGTCGGAACCGCAGAACAGGCCCTCGCACTGCCACGCACCCATGGAGTTGACGCTGGCGGTGACGTTGGCGCAGGCTGCGCCAGCGGGTAGAGCCGGAGCGCACTTGGGATCGATGGGCTCGGTGCTGGGATCGTCCATGCAGCGCCCACTCTCGCACTCGGAAGGTCCGTGGAGGTTGTTCTCGAACGCGTTCTGCACGCGGCAGGGCTGTAGATTGGCGATCGGATCGGTACAGACACCGGCCCCCTCCGTGCGCTGGGTGAAGTCGGGGTTCATCGTGCGATTGCAGACCTTGTCCTCAGGGCAGTCGTCATTCACGTAACAGAGCGCCCCCTCGCTGCAGTTCTGGGCGCACTTAAGGGTATTGGGATCGCAGCTGAAGCCGAGCGAGCACTGCTCGACCAGCGCGCGGCTCTGGTCGCCACCATCGAAGAATTCGTCGACGGCATCGATGTCGAGAAAAGTCGGATCGATGTAGGCACAGTCGTCGCCTGCCTGGCCGCGCTTACGGCAGCGATTGGTGGGTGCGTGGCAGTAGAGGTCCTCGCCACTGTCGCAGTGGTAATCCTCGATGCATGCCTCGCCCGGCTGCGCCGGCGGCACGCACAGCCCCACCTGGACCTCGCCATCGACCAACTCGCCGGGCGCGCGGCAAACCAGTCCCTCTCCGCAGTCGTCCACTGTGCCGATGGCAAAGCCCGCCGTGCGACTACAGACCTCTCCCTCCGAACGCAGCCCGCGCAGCATGCCCTCCCCTCCGCATGGACCCGCTGCCCCGTAATCGCGCGGCGTGCAGCGCCTGCCTTCGCCGACAGCGTCCGCAACACAGTTCCGCAAGGACAGCTCGTCAACACAGGCCGCGATGGCATCGGCATCGAGCTCGACGCGGATGTCGGTACTATTGAGCAGCTGGACCAACGCCACCGCGTAGCGCACAGCCATCAGGCCCTCGCCATCGAGGAACCCGGGGCTATAGCCATTCTCGACCATGTCGACAAATGCGGCTTTACACTCGCCGACCGTGGTGATGCCACCGCCGAACTTCAGCCGCAGCTCGTCGGCATCGCAGCAGCCCACCTCGATGCGACAGGCCTCGGTCACCAACTCGTCCAGACCGGTCTCGACCAAGTCGATGCCATCGGGAATGCAGCCGGGGCTCGGATCCAGCGAGCAGGACGTGGGTTGCCCCGGCTCCAGGTCCGAGAGACGGGACTCGATGTCACCCAGTACGTCGTCGATCGTCGCCACGTCGGCCTGCAGATCCCCGAGCCCATCGCTGAGCCCGGAGGTGTCGGTGCCCTGCTGCATACCGACCGTGTCGCTCAGGGCATTCAGATCGTCGCCCACGCCATCGAGCTGCCCCTGCAGATCATCGAGCGCCATGCGCAGCGCCTCGAGTTCGCCCTCGCCGACGCCCGCATCACCGAGTCCATCACCGCGACCGCCACTGTCGTCACCACACCCGTAGGCGCTGAAAACAAGCGCCAATAGCGCCCACGAAATCCGATTGCTACGTGATGACATCGAAGAACCCCTTCCCTTGGATCGCTCCGGAAATCGACCGCGGAGTGCCTGATCGCCCCGCGATTTTGGGGGCAGCATAGGCGCGACCCATGAAGGCGAACAATGTACGCCTTTGGCCCCCAGGTGGGATATCTCCCCTGCCTGGATTGCACTGGCCCACCTCAGCCGGCTGGCGAAAATAGCTCCAAATGGCCAGCAAAGTCGGCCGCATCACCGAAGCGCTCGGATAGGCCGAAAGCGGCAGCCACCGTGCTGTAGAGGTCCACGTCGCTGCGCCCGGGCAGATCGTGAACACCGCTCTGCAACAGGCCCGAGGCGCCCGCCAGCAAATAGCTCATGGAGTCGGCGTAGTGCTGTCCATCGCCGCCGGTGCCGAGCTCGGTGCCGATCAACACCAGCGTGTTGTCGAGCACGCTGCGACCGTCGGGATCGGGCCACAGGGGATCGTCGAGGACCTCAAGAAAGTGGGCCACCTTCTGCATCAGCCAGTGCACGCAGAGACCAAAACCATTGTCGGCGCTACGGCTCCAGCCGTGCGCCAGCGTATGGGCGCTGTCGTCGACGCCCAGCGTCTGCAACTCCGGGATTGGATAACGATCGCCGCTACCGCTGCAGCCGACGGTGCCAAAGCGCGTACTGCCGCATCGCAGTGCCACGGCATACAGCTCACAGAAGAGTGGCCAAACTTCATTCCAATTGGCCAGCGACTGTTCCGCGTAGAGATGTGCCACGTCTTCGGGACACAGGCTCTCGGTGCAAAATTGGGTGGGCACCAGATCCTCGGGCGGCGGCTCGGGCGGCGCCTGGTCACACACGGCGAGGGCCCCTGTGAGCCCGGCACCGGAGAGTTCCAGCGACTGCCGTTCCAGCGAGCGCACCAGGTCGAGATGGTCCGACAGCAGCGCTCGAACGCCCGCGCTGTAACCCGAACGCTCGGAGCTGAGTTCGCGGTACTGCTCGACAACGCTATCGAGCACGCTATTTCGATAGCGGATGGCGCGCTTGTCGGAGGCCGTCAACTCCAGGCTCATCTGCGGCGTCAAGAAGGTTCCGAAGATGGCATCGAAGACCTGGATCGGCGTCTCGCGCTCGGGATTGGGAAGACCGGGGCGCTGCCAGCTGTGGTACCAACGGGTCGCGGGATTGCCCTGGGAGCGCCCATGCATGTTGACGTTGAGCAGGGAGGTACCCTGGCCAAAAGCGCGATAGAGGGCATCGTCCAGGCTTTGACCGGCAGCTGAATTTTCGTTTTGGGGCGTGATGCCGACCCCGAAACGCCCCGTGCCCTGCCAGTGCATCTGAGCGGCGCCGCCGCTGATGGGAAGCGACAGCCCGCGCAGCAACGCCAGCTTGTCCGAAAGCGAAAAAAACGGCGCCATCACGCCGTCGAAGCCGAGTTCGACAAACTTCGCGGGCAGTCCATTGCCAAAATAAAAAGAGAGATAACGCGGCGGCACGCCGGGGCTCGGCATCGGCGCTGCGCGTGCGCTCCGCTGCAACGCAAGCGACAGCGGCAAACCGATGCAGACGCTGCCGGCCCCGCGCAGAAACGCCCTGCGGCCCAGGGGTCGCGCGTTCATGGCGCCACCTCGACCTGGGCGAAGCTCGGCTGTAGCGCGATCGCCAACAGCAGCTCCCGGTAACGTCGCCCGGAGGCTTCGAAGTCCCCGTAGGCGCGCGCCAACAGGTCCTGCTCGGCGGCTCCCAGGGCGCGCCCATAGGCGTGCTGCAGACTCTTTCCGACCACGCAGCGGGCCACCACCTCGCTATCGGCCAGCAACCGAGCAAAGCCCGCAAAGTCGTCGAACTGCCCCGAAAGCCCGGCGCCGTCGATCGCGCCTGCCGCGGTCATCGCATTGCCGTAGACATCCTCGGTGATGTGTTCACCAAGAGCCCCGAAGATCTCGAACGGCTCGCCCAGGGGGTCGAAGAGTCCGTGGCAGCCCGCGCACAGCGGATCTTCGCGTTGGGCGGCGAAGCGCTCGCGCTGGGACAGACCGCTCTGCTCGTCGACCGCCCCTTGCTCGATGGCTGCGCGCAGGGCCTCACCTTCGGGCTGGGCCACCGCACCGCAGAGCAGATCCTGCAGCATGAAGAGCCCGCGATCGATCATCGAAGTCGATGGATTGACGGTATGGGCCAGAATCACCCCGGCGTGGCTGAGAAAACCCACACGCTCGGGATGCCCCGAAAGATCATAGCTGGCGAACCCGTCGGTCAGCGGCCCAAGGCCGTAGAACTCGGCCAGCGGCCTTTCGACCGTCGTTCGCTGGGCGGTCAGCACCTCGAGCAGGTCGGCTTCACGCTCGAAGACCACCCACTCGAAGAGCCGGAAGGTCTCTTCGCGATAGGCGTCGGCCAGCATCAGCGCCTCCGGGATCGACCCCAGGTGCAGCCACTGCTCGACGTACTGCCGTAGCGCCCGGCGCGCGCGCCAATGGCCATAGAGGCGCTCGAACTCGGCCTGCAAATTCGCCCGCAGTTCAGAGCGCGCGGCCAGCTCCAGCAGACGCGTGTCCGGCCCGGCATTCCACACCAGGAACGAAAGCCGCGTCGCCAACTCATAGTCATCGACCGCCCGCAGCGTGCCCTCGCCATCCTCGACAGGGCTCTGATACTCGAGCCGGTAGATGAAGCGCGGCGACTGCAGCATCGCGCGCACCACCAGACGCGCACCAGCCTCGAAGTCTTCGGCTTCGGCGATGGCCAACTCGATCAGACGCGCATAGGCGCGGGCCTCGGCGTCGCCGATGGGCCGACGCAGGACGCGCGGCGCGAGACTGTGCACGAAGGGCAGAGTGCACTCATCGCGGGCCAGCAGACAGGGCGCGTGCGTGCCGGTCAGCTCGGCGCCGTCGATCAGGGCGGAGACCACCTCCGACGCCATGTCATAGCCGACGGTGTGGTCGGCGGTCAGCAACATGTCCGGCGCCGAGTTTCGGAAGCCCCCGGGTACGCGAGGGTCGAGCGGAATGGCATGGGCGCGTGGATCGAGCTCGACCCCCAACGCGACCTCGACGCTGTTGAAGTACTCCTCGCGCGTGAGGCGCCGGCCCACCGCCGGCCCGGCGCTCACGGCTCGCAGCTGGCGACTGTCGTCCACGTTTTGCGCGGCTTCCGGAACCTCGGACGCCAGCTCGATGTCGGCGGGCCCGGTGTCGGCCTGGTGGAAGCCCTCGGCCTCGTGGACGTTGCCATCCGAAACCCCGGCATCGCCACCCCCCCCCTCCCCAGCCGCGAAGCCATCGCGGTGGTCGGACGGCGAACAAGCGACGCCAGCGCCGAGCAGCAACAGGACGATGGGTATGACGGGAAGCATTCGCGGCCCGCGAGTATCTCAGAAGGTTCACGCTCTCCGAAAGCCACAGCTCAACCCTCAGGTATCACCTCACCACAGGCAGGATCGGCCCGGCCTGCCCACGAAAGCCCCAGGGCATCCAGCTCCCCACACCCACCCACATCAAACCGCCAACGCTGGCTGAGTGGGGACTTCGCTCCATTGATCTCGGCCACGCTGACCACGGCGCAGCTGGCCTCAACGTTGACATGCACCGGCCGCTGCAATACCCCGGGGTCCCGAAAACCACGTCGGAGGACCTCGACCGATGCAGACCCCTCGCCTATTGCTTGCAGCCGCCGCATGGCTGCCGATCGCGACAGCCGCTTGCAGCAAGCCGGCCGAACCGCCCCCACCCACCGAGCCGGCCCAGCCCGAAGCCCCCGCCGAGCCGGGTGTCGCTGCGGAACCTGAAAAGCCGGCGCGCCACCCCGCCCTCGGCGCCTTCCAGCCCTTGCCCGAGGAAATGGGTTCACCGGACAACCCGGTCACGCCCGAAAAAATCACCCTGGGGCGCATGCTCTACTTCGACGCGCGTCTATCGAAGAACCACGACGTCTCCTGCAACAGCTGCCACGGCCTCGACACCTACGGCGTCGACAGCAAGCCCACCTCCAGCGGTCACAAGGGCCAGCTCGGCGGTCGCAATGCGCCCACCGTCTACAACGCCGGTGGCCATCTTTCGCAGTTCTGGGACGGTCGCGCCAAGGACCTGGAAGAGCAGGCCAAGGGGCCGCCGCTCAATCCCATCGAGATGGCCATGGCCGACGCCGCCGCCGTCGAAAAGGTACTGACCTCGATCCCGGGCTACGAACCGCTCTTCAAGGCCGCCTTCCCGGGCGAAGAAAAGCCCATCACCTTCGACAACATGGCCAAGGCCATCGGCGCCTTCGAACGCAAGCTGCTGACACCGTCGAAGTGGGATGACTACCTGAAGGGCAACGACGACGCGCTCAACGACGCCGAAAAGGCCGGCTTCGCCGCCTTCATCGACGCCGGCTGCCAGGCCTGCCACTCCGGCCCCTACGTGGGCGGCGGGCTCTACCAGAAGCTCGGCCTGATCAAGCCCTGGCCCAACCAAAAGGATCAGGGCCGCTTCGACGTGACCAAGAACGAGGGCGAGAAGATGATGTTCAAGGTCTCCTCGCTGCGAAACATCGAAAAGACCGCGCCCTATTTCCACGACGGCAGCGAGGCTTCGCTGGACAACGCGATCAAGATGATGGCCAGCCACCAGAGCGGCAAGGAACTGGACGCGGCCGCCATCGCCTCGATCAAGACTTTCCTGGCGACGCTCACGGGCCCACTACCCGAGGACTACATCAAGCAGCCGGCGCTGCCCGAAAGCGGCCCCGACACGCCCAAGCCCGATCCCAGCTGATCGCGGCGGCGCTGCCGCTGTCCATGGGCGAGCGATCGTCATGGATGGCGGCGGCGGGCGAGGGGGGGGGGGGTGGGAGGGGGGGGGGGGGGGGGGGGGGGGGGGGGGGGACAGAAGTGCGGGGGACTTTCAGAACTCGAAGGCCGTAGCTTCTTCGAGCCGGTAGTCGCCGTCGCGATAGCCACCGGCGGTCGCGCGCACGCGCTCGGCCTCCACGTCGAAGAGCCAGAAGCCCTCGCGGCCTTCGCAGGTGGTGGAGCCGGCGCAGAAAAGGTGGGCCGGAGCACTCGGCGGACTGAGCCGAAAGCGATCGTGGATGTGGCCGTGGAGGATGGCCAGCCGCGGCGCCGGGGCGCAGGCGGCCAGCAGTTCGTCGGCGTTTTCGAGCCCGTGGCTGTAGCGATCGGGACTGCCGTCGCTGCGGCGGGGCGCGTAGTGGGTGATCAGGAAGAGATTGCGGCGTTGCAGCTCGGGCTCGCCGAGCAGCCGGCCCAGTTCACGGATCTGCGCCTCGGGGATGCGCCCGCTTGAACGCCAGGGCTGGGGGTTCGGACGCGCGCTGTTGACCGCGATCACCGCCAGCGAGTCGCCGAAGAGCCGCACCGCCGGCCAGACGCCGGGCTCGGTCCCTGCCAGCCCATTCTGGCCCGTGAGCAGCGGCCCGAAGACGCGCTCGACGCGGCGATCGGCGACCGCGTCGGGCATGTAGACATCGTGATTGCCCGGCACCGTGAACAGCCCCAGGGGACGGCGGGTCAGGGGCGCGATGGCCTCGCGCGCCGCCCGCAGCTCCGGCTCGGTGCCCAGGGTCGTGTAGTCCCCGGTACCCAGCACCAGGTCCACCTCCTGGGCCGCGGCGAAGTCGGCCAGTTGGGCGAGCTTGGTGCGAGCCTCAATGAAATGCTGGCGCCGCCTGAGGGCCAGGTTGGCCCCGCCGAGCAGACGCTTGTTCAGCATCTGGCGCCAGGGCATGGCGCGCAGGGGGAAATCGACGTGTACGTCGCTGAAGTGCAGCACGCGCAGCATGACGGCCGCGATCCTACCGAGAAGGCCCGCTGCAAAGCCAGCGGCTGCGAAGCCAGCAGCCCCAAAAGAGGCTGCGACTCAGCGCTTGCTGTACTGGTACTTCTTGCGCGCGCCGGGCTGACCGGGCTTCTTGCGCTCTTTCTTGCGCGCGTCGCGGGTCAAAAAGCCCGCCTTCTTCAGCGCGCCGCGCAGCTCGGCGTCGTACTCGAGCAGGGCGCGCGAGATGCCGTGGCGAACCGCGCCAGCCTGGCCCGACTCGCCGCCACCGCAAACGTTGACGCTCACGTCCAGCTGCTCGTCGCGCTCCACCAGCTCGAGCGCCTGGCGCGCGATCATCTGGGAGGTCTTGCGCGAGAAAAATTGGTCCAGGGGACGGCCGTTGACCGAAATCTGCCCCGTGCCCGGTTGGAGGAAAACGCGGGCGATGGCGTTCTTGCGCTTGCCCGTGCCGTAGGCCTTGCCGTGAATCGTGGTCATGCGCTGCTCTTACAGACGGATGGTCAATGCTTCGGGCTGCTGCGCCGAGTGGGGATGGGTCGCGCCGGTGTAGACCTTCAACTTGGTCGCCAGCTTGCGCCCCAGGCGGTTCTTGGGGAGCATCCCTCGCACGGCCTTCTGGACAGCCAGCTCAGGGCGGTTGTCCATGATCCAAGCGTAGGGGCGCTCTTTAAAGCCGCCGGGAGCACCGGAGTGGCTGCGGTACAGCTTCTTTTGCAGCTTGTCGCCGGTGAGCTTGACGCGCTCGGCGTTGACGACGATGACGAAGTCACCGGCATCCATGTGGGGGGTGAAGCTCGGCTTGTGCTTGCCGCGCAAGACCGATGCAATATTCGAAGCCAGCCGACCGAGGGGCTGATCGGTGGCATCCACCACCCACCATTTGCGGTCCACCTCGCTGGCCTTGGCGCTACGGGTCGTCATGGGTAAAAACCGTGTCGATTCGGCCTCTGGGGCCGAGCGGGTGCGGTGTAGTAGCCGCGAGCCCCGGCACTGTCAAGCAAGCATCGGCAGACGACTTGCCTTCGGGCCGGCCCACCCGCACGATCGGGGGTGCGTCGACGGTGGCCGCCGCCGGCTCGTGGCGGGGCGGCGGTGAATCGGGTGACGCCGCCAGCCGTCCCACTCCAGACCCAACCAGGAGTTCCCATGACCTCCATCGCCCGCGACCCCCGGCCCCTGGCCCTATTGCTGCCTCTGCTCTTCAGCAGCGCGGGCGGCGCCCAGGGCAGCGCCAAGCTGAATTGCAAAATCACGGAAAACGGGGAAAGCGCGACGGGCACGGTGGTGCTGCTGGCCGGCGATCGCGAGGTGGCCCGCGGCAGCTGTGGCAGGGTGCTTTCGGCCGCGCCGGGCGAATATACGGCCGTCTTGGGCCTGGACGGGGCCCTCGACAGCCCGGAGCAACGCCACAAGGTCGAGCTCCAGTCCTCGGGGCCGGCCGAGGTGGCGGCGGACTTCTCCACCGGCGAGCTTTCGGTCAACATCATGCGCCAGCAGAAGCGGGCTGCCGGCATGGCGGTGATCCGCCGGGGCGGCAAGCAGGTCGGCACCCTGGGCAGCGGTGTTTCGGCGCACCTGAGCGCGGGGCGCTACGAGGTCGTGGCCCGCTACCGCAGCGCCGAAAAGCGCTTCGAGGCGGTGCAAATCGAGCGCGGCAAGAAGATCGTGCTCGACGCCGACTTCGAGTGATCGAGCCGTTGTCAGCGCGCGCGGGGCGGTGTCACGCTGCGCGCCGTGTACGCCCTTGCCCAAGCGAGTCGGGCTGGCTCGCGTAATGCACTTGCCCCGAACCGCCTCGCCATCGTGGCCGTGCTCGTGGCGATGGCCCTGGGCGGCTGCGCCCACGACGCGCCCGCGCACCGGCGCCTCGAGCCCCCCGTCGAGCTGACCCTGATCGACACCGACGGCGGCGCGCGCTCGCTCGGCGCCATGCGCGGGCGCCCGCTGCTGCTCTTCGTCTTCGCCACCTATGACGACGCCTCGCAGCTGGCGCTGGCGCCGCTGACGAGCTTCGTACGGCGCCATCCGGAGATCCCGGTGCTCGGCATCGCGGCCCAGCCCGATCCCGAGCGCCTGCTGAAGCTCTTCGGCGAGGCCCTGGACCTACCCTTCCCCCTTGCCTACGAGCCGCAAAACCGCGTGGTGAGTGGTGAGAGCCAGCTGGGCGAGATCCCTGCGGTGCCCAGCTACCTGCTGCTCGACGCCGAAGGACGCATCATCGACCGTGCCGTGGGCGCCCTGGACGGCGAGGGGCTCGAGAACTTCGTCACGCCCGTCTCGGAATAAAGGTCCGCGAAAGAGGCGTCACTCGGTCACGATGCCCACGTCGCGATGCTCGACGCGCACGCCGCCGGCCTCCACCAGACAGCTGCCGAGGGCCTCGGCCATGGCCACCGAGCGGTGGCGGCCGCCGGTGCAGCCCACGGCGATGGTCAAGTAGCTCTTGCCCTCGCGCGCGTAGCGCGGCAGCAATTTGCGCAGCAGCGCGCAGAGATCGTCGAGCAGCTCCACGGCCTCGGGGGCGCCCATCACGAAGTCGGCCACCTCGGACTCGAGGCCGGTGTGGGGCCGCAGCTCGGGCACGAAGTGGGGGTTGGGCAGGTAGCGAAGATCGAACACCAGATCGGCGTCCACCGGAATGCCGTACTTGAAGCCAAAGGACAGCACGCGGGTGACCATCGGCGAGCTGCGACCGCCGTGGGCCACGTAGTCCACCAGTGTCCGCCTGAGGTCGTGCACCGACAGCCCCGTGGTATCGATGATCAGGCGCGCCCGGCTGCGCAGCACCGCCACGCGCTCGCGCTCATCTCGGATCGCCTGCAATAGGTTACCCCCGGGCGCTAGCGGATGGACGCGGCGGGTCTCGCTGAAGCGGCGCACCAGCTCCTCGTCCTGGCTCTCGAGGAATATCAACTCGACCTCGGAGCCCTCCTGGGTGAGGGCGTCGAGCAATTCGCCGGCGCCCTCCAGGAGCAGTCCCGCGCGCACGTCGATGCCGACGGCCACGCGCATGGAACCGCCCTTGCCGGCGAGCAGGGTGAGCAAGTCGGGCACCAGCGCCGGAGGCAGGTTGTCGACGCAGAAAAAACCCAGGTCCTCGAGCGCCCTGAGGGCACTGCTGCGGCCTGCGCCACTCATGCCCGTGATCACCACCAGATGCAGCGGGTTCACGGCCGCGAGGGTAACCGCTCTATCGGCGCCTGTCGCGCCAGTGATTTGACGGTGGGCGCGGGTCGGCGAGCAGCTGCGATCTCTTGCGGCGGCGGACTCGGGCTACAGTGCGGCTGTGACGACGCTGCGACGTAGGAGTTGGGTCGGGCTGGAGCTGCGCGCCGATGGGCGCGGGCTGGTCGTCGAAGGCGTCGACGCGAACGGACCGGCCATGGACGTGCGCACAGGGGATCGCCTGTTGGCGATCGATGGCGAGCCGGTGAACGGTCTCGACCAGGTGCGACGGCGCATCGCCGCCCTACCCCGCTCGCGGCCGAGTGCGTTGGGCCTATTGCGGGACGACCGCGAGCTGACGCTGGAGCTGACGGCGCAGCCGGCACCGCTGGAGACGCTCTCAAGGGGCCGCATCGAGCTGGACGAAGCCCACTGGCGAAGTCACCGCCTGCGGCTGATCTGGAGCTGGCCGGCGGTGCCGCCGCCCTACCGCCTGATTTGGCTGGTGCCGGGCGCGACCTGGCTCTCCGAGGAACACTTCGACGCGCCCTGGCATCCGCTGCACAAGTTGGTGCAGCAGCTGACCGCTGGCGGCTTGGCCACCTTGCGCGTGGAGCGCAGCGGCCTGGGCGACAGCGAGGGGCCGGCCTGTACGGAGCTGGGCCTCGACGCGGAGCTTCAAGGCCTGCTGGCTGCGCGGGCACGCATCGAGCGCCGGCCGGAGTTGCGCGCAGGCGCCACCCTGCTCTTCGGGCGCAGCCTCGGCGGCATGGTGGTGGCATTGCTGCAGGCGCAGGTGAAGCCGGCGGGTTGCGCCATCTGGGGCAGCTCGGCGCGGCCTTGGCCCTCGGCGACGCTGGACTCGACCCTGCAGCAATACCGCCTCAGCGGCCTCGGAGCAGAAGCCCTGGAGCGCAAACGCGTGGACCTGGAGCACCTGCACCAATTGGTCTACGCGCGCGGCCTGACGCCTCGGGAAGCCTTTGAAGCACAGCCGCAGTTGCAGCACCTGGAGCAGGCTGGCTACCGGGGCACGCAGATCTTCGGGCGCACGGCGCGCTTTTTTCAGCAGCTGTCGCGCGAGGATGTGGCGGCGGCCTTCGCCAGCTCGCGTGCGCCGCTGCTGTCGCTGCACGGCAGCTGCGATTGGTTGAGCTCCCGCACCGACGCCGAGCACATCGCCGCCCTGTGCGCGCCGCACTCGCGTTTCGAGAGCCTGGCAGGCCTCGACCATCACGTGCAACTGCGCGAGAGCCTCGAAGGCGCCTACGCGGAGCCCTGGGGCGGCCACTACAGCCCGTTGCTGGGCAAAGCGCTCTTGCGCTTCGCCGACGACGTGATGGGCCCGTGAACGACGCCTGTGGGGCGTTCAGACCCGGGCGCGCGTCTTGGGGTCGGGAAATACGCCGCCGTAGATCGCCACCACGACAAAACCCGCGTCGTCGTCCTCGGCTGGCGCGGCGGCGTCGGCCTGCGCGCTGGCGTCCTCAGTGTTCACCGCTTCACTCGAGCCGGAGTCTTGCAGCGCGGGGCTGGCGTCGACGCTCGCGTCCGATACCGGCTCGCTGCCGCCGGCGTCGACGGCCTGGGCGTCCGGCGCCTCGGTGCTCTCATTCGAGGTGCAGGCTGCGCCCGCAGTCGAAGCCAGGATGGCCGCGCGCAGGGCATAGCTGGCCGCCCTCGAACGGGGAATGTGCTTGCCGCCGGGGGCGGACATCTTCAGCTGCTGAATTTCACTCACACTCAACTGGGCATCACAGAAGGGGCAGCGAGTCTCATTCGTATAGACGTGGCGCTGGCAGCCGCCGCACGGAATCAAGGCGTTTTGGGGCATGTCGACTCCTGACTCTCGGTCATCTCTTCCACAACCAGCTCCCAGCGGCCGTGGTCGAAAGCTTGTCCGGGCGCGCGCTCGCGTAACAAAAGCCGCTCGCGCAGACCGCGACGGGCGAGCTCCAGCACCCGATGGTGGCAGTAGGGATTGTTTCCCGGGCGCCCGAAGAGGCTGGTGGCGGTCCAGCTACAGCCGCCGTGGCAGGCCTCGGCATAGTAGCAACTGCGGCAAAAGCCCCACAGTCGCTCCACGCTGCGATCGCGCATGAAGCGCAGGGCGTCGCTCCGTTCCCAGATCGCCTGCAGCCGGTGGTCGCGGATGTTGGCGCCGGCGTAACCACGCGTGGGCAGCGACGGGCAGCCCTTGATGTCGCCGCTCGACTCGATGCCGAGGGTGCTGCGTCCGGCGCGGCAAGAGATGTCGCAGCTATCACGCAACTGCCGCCTCAAACGGGACTCGAGCGGCCCGAAGTAGCCGATGTTGTTACCGGGCAAGAACTTGACGCCCGCCTCGGCGCAGCGCCCGGCGATGCGTTCCAGGGCCGAAAAGAGCGGGACCATGTCGCCGGGCTGGAGCGGCAACTGTGCGTCGTCTGCGGCCTGGCCGGCCGGAACCGTCATCATCAACTGCCAGCCATGACATCCCTCGACCAGTAGCAGATCGCAGAGTGCATCGAGCTGGGCCAGGTTTTCGCGGTTGACCTGGGTGTTGAGGGCGACGGGAAGACCGACCGTCCGGCAGTTTTCCAGGGCGGCCCGCGCCGCACGGTAAGCGCCGTCGACGCCGCGAAGAGCGTCGTGGGTGGCTTCGAGTCCGTCGATGGACACCGACACGCTCTGCACGCCGGCCTCCCGGGCCTGGCGAGCAACCGAGGGTGAAAGCCCTCGTCCTCCGCTGACCATGGCGCAGCTGATGCCTCGGGCGGCGATGGCTCGGGCCACCTGGCGCCAGCCGCGGTAGAGGTAGACCTCGCCGCCGATCAGGGTCACCTCCTGCACGCCGAAGTCCGCGAGCTGCTCGACCAGGTCGAGGGCCTCGCCTAGCGAAAGCTCGTCAGGTCGGGCGCGCCCAGCCCGCGAGCCGCAGTGACGGCAGCGCAGGTCGCAGGCCAGGGTCAACTCCCAGACAGCATGCACGGGACGACATGCGCGGTCGATGGGGCGTGGCTCTTGGCCCAACTGGACCCCGCGAACCTGTGAGCGAGTGCTCGAGTGTAGGGGCAAGCGTCGGGCGGGTCGTTTCTGTGCTCCCCGAACCCCGGCTGCCCGCTGCTGCACGGGGGCAGTGTAGCCTCCGCGGGTGCGAAGTGCGAGTCACCGGGGTCGCCCGCCTCGCGCAGGCTCCCGCACCGGGCCGGGCAAAGCCGTCGAGTTCGGGCATATTCACATCACTGATCACGAGGTCCGGGCGCCGCTCGCGGCCAACCCCGCGCGACCGTCGCGCGCGGTCTGCACCTCGAAGCCCGCGTCCTCACAGACCACCGCCAGCACGTCGAGCACGGCCTCGTCGTCATCGATGAGCAGCACCAGGGGCACGGCGAAGTCGACCGCGAATCCGTCTGGGGCGAACTTCAGGCGTCGCCGCGGCGCGCAGCATGGACGTGCGGCAGCCAAGCTCGCCCAAACGCCGGAGCGCAAGCCTTGCGCTTCGGGCTTCGCAACGAGCACGAACGCGGTCCCGTGGCGAACGCAGATCAGCGTGGCGCGGCCGCCCCCCTGCCCCCTTTTCTGCAGCTTCGCGCTACACTCGCTTCATGCCACCGAAACCGCTCGTCGGTTTGGCCTTTGCAGGCATGCTCGCGACCATCCTCTGGCTCGGCGGCCAACTCGTCGATCAACGCGACCAGCTTTCGCGCATCGAAAAGCGCGTGACGAACTTGGAGACCGAGATCGAAGGCGTCTGGGACTCGCCCGCCCCAGCCCCTGCGGCGTTCCTGCCTCGAACAGCGCGCGCGGCGGCGCCGGCCACCGCTCCCATTGCCGAAGACGCGAGGCAACAAGACGCTGCTTCCACTTTTGGCAGGCGCACGCCAGGCGCCGCTCTCGATGACCAGGCCCCTGGAGGCTCGGTGCACCTGGTCCGCGAGGCTCTTGTCGAGGTGCTCTCCACCGAGGATCCCGAGTTGCGCGAGGGTTTTCGCCAGCTGTTGCGCGAGGAGCAGGCCGTGATGCGCGATGAACGGCGCGAGCGGCGACAGACCCGCTGGGAGCAGCGCACCAGCGAACGGCTGGCTAACTTCGGCAGCGAGCACGGCTTGAGCCAAGGCCAGCAAGATGCGCTCTTCGCCCTGCTCACCGCCACCCGCGACCGCGCAGGCGAAGCCTTCCGCCAGGCGCGCGAGGGCGACCAGCCGCCATCGCGCGGGCAGCTGCGCGCGCAGATGCAGACCCTGCGCCGCGAGGCCGACGACGAGGCTCGCGGGCTGCTCGACGACAAGCAATTCGAGGCCTACCAGCAGATGGTCCAGGAAGAGCGCTTGCTCGGCCCCGGCGGCGGCGGCAGGCGCGGCCCGCCCGGCGAGTGACAGCCGGTGGTGCCCTGGACGGCACCAGGCGTGAAGCATAACCTCGCCCATCCATGGTAGCCCTACGCATCAACGGTCAATCCCGGCAGCTCGATGTCCCTGCCGACACGCCTCTACTCCACATACTTCGCGATGTGCTGGGCCTGACAGCCACCAAGTTGGGCTGCTCGCTGGAGCAGTGCGGCGCGTGCACGGTGCTGGTCGACGGCGAGGCCCGAATGGCCTGCCGATTGCCGGTGGGCGCACTCGCCGATAGCGAAATCATTACGCTGGAAGGCCTGGGCACGCCCGATGCGCCCCACCCGCTGCAGCGGGCCTTCATCGAGGAAAACGCCGCCCAGTGCGGCTATTGCACCTCGGGCATCCTGATGCGCGCCGCAGCGCTGCTCGAGCGCTCCTCGGCGCCGGACGAGGCCGAGATCCGCACGGCCCTGCGCGACAACCTGTGCCGCTGCGGTGCGCACAACCGCGTGGTACGCGCGGTTCGACGCGCCGCGCGCGAAGGAGGTGCGCGATGAGCGATGCGCCAAAGTTACCTGGTAGTTTGCGCCAAAACCCGCGACTCGATGACTGGATTCGCATCGATGCCGCCGACACCATCACCATCCGCACGGGCAAGGTCGAACTCGGCCAGGGCATCCTCACGGCGCTGGTGTCGATCGCAGCGGAAGAACTCGACGTCGCCCCCGGGCGCATCCGCGTCGAGAGCGCCGACTCGGCGCGCGCCCCCAACGAGTTCATGACCGTGGGCAGCATGTCGATCGAGCAGAGCGGCTCGGCGCTGCGCCAGGCCGCCGCCGACGCCCGGCGCCGCCTGCTGCTGCGCGCCGCCGACAAGCTCGGCCTCGATGCCGATGCGCTGAGCGTTGAAGACGGCATCGTGCGCACGGCCGCCGGCGCCGAGGTCAGCTACTGGGAACTCGCCGGTGGCCGCCCCTTCGAAGCCGAGGTCAGCGCCGAGGCCAGCCCGAAGGCGGCGAGCGCCCATCGTCTGATCGGAGCGCGCGCCCAACGCATCGACCTGCCCGCCAAGGTCTTCGGCCAGGCCCGCTTCGTGCAAGACCTTTGCTTCGAGGACATGCTGCACGCGCGCGTGGTGCGGCCGCCCACGCGCGACGCCAAGCTTGTCCGCTGCGACGCGAGCAGCGTCGAAACCATGGCGGGCGTGGTCGCAGTCGTGCGCGACGGCAACTTTCTGGCCGTCGTGGCCGAGCGCGAGCACCAGGCCAGCGCCGCCGCCGAACGCCTGCGCGAGCACAGCGGCTTCGAGCGCGAGCAGCCGCTGGGCCAAGAGAGCGGCCTGCACCAGCGCCTGACGGAAAACCTCAAAGGTAGCTATCCGCTGGTCGACGGCGTGCCGACGGAGCAGCCGGTGCCACCGCTCGTAGCTCCGGAAAGCGCGCTGCACACGCTACGCGCCAGCTACACGCGCCCCTATCTCATGCACGGCTCCATCGGCCCCTCGGCCGCGGTGGCGCGCTGCGACGTCGGTGACGATGGCGATGGTGGCGAACGTGTCACGATCTGGAGCTCGACCCAGGGGCCGTCCATGCTGGCGCCGTCGATCGCCCTGGTGCTGCAGCTCGAGCCCCAACGGGTTCGCGTAATCCACGTGGAAGGCCCCGGCTGCTACGGACACAACGGCAGCGACGACGCCGCCCTCGACGCCGCCCTGTGCGCCCGCGCGCTCCCCGGCCGACACGTGCGCCTCATCTGGTCGCGCCAGGACGAGCACGCCCACGAGCCCTACGGCCCCGCCATGCGCATCGACATGCAGGCGAGCCTCGACACCCAAGGTCGCATCGTCGCCTGGAACCACGACGTCTACAGCACCAGCCACATCGGTCGCGCGATGCCCTTCGGCAACCGCTCCTCGCTGCTGGCCGCCCAGGAAAAAGCCGAGGCCATGCGCCGCCCCAGCCCGCGCCCCGCCCTCGCCCCCCAGGCCGGTCTGCACCGCAACGCCGATCCCTACTACGACTTCGACGGCGTGCGCGTGGTCAAGCACCTCTCCCTCGAAGCGCCCCTGCGCGCCTCATCACTGCGCAGCCTGGGCGCCAACGGCAATGTCTTCGCCGCCGAGTCCATGCTCGACGAGCTCGCCGCGGCCGCAGACATCGACCCGGTGCAGCTGCGGCTGCGGCATCTCAAAGACCCGCGGGCGAAGGCCGTCATCGAGGCCTGCATCGAGCGCGCAGGAGCGCACCCGGGGCGCGGCGACGACCCGCAGCGTCCCCGAGGCCGCGGCTTCGCCTTCTCGCGCTACGAAAACTACAAGTGCTACGCGGCGGTGTTGGTGGAGTTGGAGGTGGACCTGGCGAGCCACAACATTCACCTCTTGCGCGCGGTGATCGCGGCTGACGCCGGTCAGATCATCGACCCCGATGGCCTCGAAAATCAGCTCGAAGGAGGCTTCATTCAAGCGGCCAGCTGGGCGCTGAAGGAGCAGGTGCGCTTCGACGACACGGGCATCCAGAGCCTCGACTGGGAGAGCTATCCGATTTTGCGCTTCGACGAGGTGCCGCCCGTGGTCACGGTGCTGCTGGACCAACCCGACGAGCCCTCGGTGGGCGCTGGCGAGGGCACCAGCGGTCCCACGCCCGCTGCCATCGCCAACGCCGTCTTCGACGCCACCGGCGTGCGCCTGCGCGACACGCCCTTTAGTCCCGCACGCCTGCGCGCGGCGCTCTTCGACGACGCGCCGGCGTAGGGCGGCGCTCTTCGACGACGCGCCGGCGTAGGGCGGCGCTCTGCTACATATTCATCATGTGCGCGAAGTTCTTCGAGTAGAAAAGCTCGCGCGCGTCGTCGTCCAGGTCCTTGAAGGTGCGCTCGAAACGACCTACCGGATCGTCGGTGCCCTCGGGGTGCGGGTAGTCGCTGGAGAATAGGAAGAGTTCGGGACCGGCGTCGGCGATCATGCGGCCCACGTCCTCGCCCGGGAAGGGCGTGAAGCGAACCTGGCGGCGGATGTACTCGGAGGCGCGCAGCGGCAACGCCTTCACCGCGGCATCGGTGCGCTTGAAGATCTTCTGGCTGATGTCGAGCGTGCGCAGAAACTCCGGCACCCAGCCTGCACCCAGCTCGATCACGCCGCCGCGCAGCTCGGGGAAACGCTCGAGCACGCCATCGAAGACCAGCGCCGTGAGGTAGAGCTGGGGCGCAAAGGACAGCGCCATGAAGTCGCGTATGCGCAGGTTCTCGCCGCCGCCGACGATATCCGGCGCCAGCGGCTGGCCGTTGTTGAGCCAGGCCTTGGAGACAAGGTTCTTGGTGGCACCCACGTGCAACATGAAGGGCACGCCATGGTCGCAAAAGGCTTTCCAGATCGGGTCGAAGTCGGGGTGGCCCGGCGCCTTGTCGCCCACGGGTGCGCCTGGAATCCAGAAGGCGCCGCAGCCCATCTTCACACCCTCTTCGATCTCCCGAACTGCGCGCTCGGGATCTTGAAAGGAGAGTTGGCCCACGGCGATCAGGCGCTTGTCGTGACTACAAAACGTGGCCATGGCCCGGTTGTGGGCACGGATGCCGCCATAGCGCACGTCCATTTCGGCGTGGCTGAGGTATTGGGTGGCGGAAAACGTGGAGAAGACCAGCTGGGCGCCGAAGCCCAGATCGTCCATGGCGCGCGAACGCTCGGCGGCGTCGAACGCGCCCGGCGCATGCCAGCCCTTGATGCCGCGAACCACGTTTTCGACGGGCGCCCCCGAATCGCGGCGCTCGCGCACCTTGCCGACCGCGTCCTCGATCAACCTGTAGGTAGTCCCTCCGGCCTTGCCCAGGCCCAGCGGGGGCAGACGGTCGCGAATGCCCGGATCGGCGTGCTGCTCGATCCAGTCCGGGGTCTCCATGATGTGGCTGTCGGCGTCGTACATCGCCCGGGTGCTCGCGTAGGTCATTTCGCCTGCTCCTCTTCCGTTTCCATTTCCGTTTCGGCTTTCATCACATCGCTCAAGGAACGCAGCTGCCCGCGGCGGTCCATGGCACCGGCGGCCCAGATCGCCACCGCCGAACGCATCGCCTCGTGGCGCGAGATGTGCAGCCGTTCGGCAAACTGCGCGTCCATGGCCTGGTCGAGCAGCATCTTGAGAATCGCAAAGGCCACGCGCTCGTCGATGTCCTTGCGCAACGCCGGCCTGAGCATCATGGCGCCGTAGAGCTGGCGCTCGCGGATCACCTCGCGATAGCGCGCAAAGGCCTGCGGATAGTCGCTGCGCAGGTCGCGCAGAAAAGCCGGCGACAGCGCGGCGTTGGCGTCGGCCCAGGCGCCGACCCAGCGCATGAAGCCGTCAAATGACGCTTTTCCTCCAGGCCGCGCGGGCAGCGCCGCTTCCGAAGCCGCCACCTCCATGGCCCAGCGCTCCACGCAGGCCGTCGTCAGCGCTTCCTTGGAGCGGTAATGCTTGTAGAGGGTCGAGGCGCTCATGCGCAGCTCGCGGGCGAGCTCCCCCATGGCCACCGCACGGATGCCCTCGCGTTTGGCGCGGCGTGAAAATGCCTCGAGGATGCGCTCGCCGGCATCGGACTCGGGATGGCGGGCAGTGCTGGACGACACAGGACAGTAATTATAGAACGGAATTATTACTGTCAATACCCGGGCTCGCGCCCCACCACCTACGGCGCGCCAAGCCATCGAAATCAAACGCGTTTCGGCAACAAAGCTGGCGCCGCCCACGGGGCCGAGCTGTGCCGAGCGCGGGCCAGACATGGAGCGCCGGGACCCCTGCATCCGCTATGATCGGAGCGTGGACGAGGCGACATTTCACCAGCTGCTCACGCGGGGCTCCCGCTACAACGCCAGCGATGCGCTCTTCAAAGTGGGGCAGCCGCCCGCCTTTCGCGTGGCCGGCGCACTGCACTACCTGCAGGGCGAGAAACTGCGGCCCGAGCACACCCAGGTGCTGACCGAAATCGTGCTGCGGCAGAGCCGCTACCGCGGCGAGCTGCGGGACCTGATGGAGTACGACACGGCCTACGGAGTCGCGGGCATCGGCCGCTATCGCGTCAACGTCTACCGCCAGCGCGGCACCCTGGCCCTGGCGCTGCGCTCGATACCGCTGCAGATCCCGGGCTTCGATCAGCTGGGCATCCCCCCCATCGGACGCACCCTGGCCGAGCTCGAGCGCGGCCTGGTGCTGGTCGTGGGCGCGGCAGGCAACGGCAAGTCCTCGACGCTGGCAGCCATGATCGGCCACATCAACCAGACCCGGCGCATGCACGTGGTCACCATCGAAGATCCCATCGAATTCCTGCACCAGGACGCCCTGGCCACCATCTCCCAACGGGAAGTTGGACTCGACACCGAAGGCTTTGCGACGGCCCTGCGCGCGGCGCTGCGACAGGATCCGGACGTCATCCTGGTCGGCGAAATCCGGGACGAGGAGACCATGGACATCGCGCTCAAGGCTGCCGAGACCGGACACCTGGTGCTATCGACGCTGCACACGCCGGACGTGGCGCGCACCGTCGGCCGCGTGGTCTCGCTAGTGCATGGAGTGGATCCGAGTGAAGTGCGCGAGCGCCTCAGCGACAACCTGCGCGGCGTGCTGGCCCAACGCCTATTGCCCGCGGCCAACGGCCAGGGCCAGGTGCTGGCCTGCGAAGCGCTCTACATGACGGGGACCGCACGCGAATCGATCCGCAATCCGGGCAGCACCATCCCACTCAAAGAAGTCATGGAAGGCGGCGTGCACCCCCACGGCATGCAGACCTTCGAGATGCACCTGCGCCAACTCGTGGGCGAGGGCCGCGTCACGGTGGACGCCGCCCGCGCAGCGCTCGGTTGAGACGCGCAACTTGGCCCAGTGACCGCGAATCCGTGATTTTCGGCCATCTTGAAGTGGGGGCGGGACTCTCTGATCAGCTGGGCGCGCCGGCGGTCACTGGGCCGACTTGCCCGGGGCTTTCGATGCGGCCCCCGTGCGCTTGCCCGCGATCAAGTAGTGTCGCAGCGCTTCGCGCGCCACGTAGCTCGCCTTGATGCGCCACTTGGGCGTGTTGACCACCAGTGCGGCTACCGCGATCTGCGGTTTGTCGCGGGGAGCGAAGCCGACCCACCAGCTGTAGGCGCGGTAGGGGCGCTCCGAGCTGAGCGAGCCGGTCTTGCCGGCAACCTCCACGCCCGGCAAGAAGGGACGGCCTGCCGGATCGTAGAAGGCACTGCGCGAGGTGCCATGGGTGACCGTGCGCGACATCATGCGACCGACGGCCTGGGCCGTGCCGCGCGGCAAGACGCTGCGAAAGGACTTGGGGGCTTGGGGCAAGCGATAACGCTCGGCGCCGTCCTCGCCGACCACGCGCTCGACGATCGAGGCGCGCGGCATGGCGCCGTCGTTGGCGATGGTGGCGGCGATCAGCGCTCCGTGCAGGGGCGACATGTGCATGTGCCAGAAGCCGGCAGCCGTGCGCGCGAACTCCAGGCGCTCCTCGGGAACTTCTGCCCGACTGACCCGCGTGGCAGCATCGAAGGGTAGGTGGTGGCCAAAGCCGAAGGCCTCGGCGTAGCGTTCCACGGTGGGTTGATCGAGGTGCCTGTCGGCGAGCTTGGCGAAGACCGTGTTGATCGAGCCGCCCATGGCTTCCGAGAGCGTGGCGCAGCTCTTGTCGCGCTTGGGATCGTCGTTCAAGTCCCTCAGCTGCAGGCGCCGGAAACCGCCGCTATAACAAACCCGACTGCCGGGGGTGACGCCCGCATCGACCAGGGCCGAGGCGGTGATTACTTTGAAGACCGAAGCCGAGGGCGGACTCGGGTCGCGCACAAGATCCCCGGCCTTCGGATTGGCGCTCGAGTGACTTACGTAGGCCAGCACGCGGCCGCTGTGGGGCTCGAGCGCGACGGCGGCGCCGTAGGGAACTTCGTAGCGCCGGTAGAGTTCGGTCAGATGCTGCTGCAGGCTCGCATCCAGCGTGAGTTCGGCGCGGCTGCCGTCGTCTAGGTCGGCCACCCGCAGCTCGCCCTCGGCGCGGTGCGCGAGCGGGTCGAGAGCGAAGCGCCGGGCGGTCGAGCGCGGGCGAGTGGTCGACAGCGCCGGCACGGCCGAACCGGATCCCGAGGCGCGCGCGCGCTGCGGGCCGTCGGAGAGCCACAGCGACGTCGACGCGAGCGCGAGTACGCCCGCGCTCAGCACGCCGGTCAGCGTGCGTCCAGGCACGACGGACATGGGTCGAAGCTACGGGCCGCGATCGAGGCGGTCAAAAAATCGGGCCACGCGCCGGCCTCGGCGTCCGGCGCCTTTCACCCCGGCGCGCCATGGGGCACGCTCGGGGCCATGGTCGGCAATGACTTGAGCCTCGACTACAGCCTCTGCATGGGCGCCGCCATCGGCGACCGTGGAGGCCTCACAGAAGATGACCTCGCGACCATCGCAGACCGCGCCACAGCAGCAGCCGACGCGGTGGCCGAGCGCGTGAACCATGGTGAGCTCGGCTTCTGGCAGCTACCGGGCGATGCCGCCGGGATCGAGGCGGTCGAAGCCGTGGTGCACGCACTGCCCGAGGCGGCTCGCGAGGTTCTGGTGCTCGGCATCGGCGGCTCGTCACTGGGAGCCCAGGCGCTGCTCGAGGCGCTCTTGCCGCCGCGCTTCGAGACAGCGCCGGCGGCGAGTCCGCGACGCCTTCACTTCTTCGATAACAGCGACCCTTTTCGCCTGGCCCACGCGCTCGAGGCGCTCGACCCGCGGCACTGCGCCATGGTGGTGGTCTCGAAGTCCGGCGGCACGGTGGAAACCGCCGCTCAACTACGCGTCGTAAGGCCCTGGATCGAGGCGGCCCTGGGCGAAGAGGCCGCGACGCGCTGCATCGCGGTCACCGACCCCGAGCACGGCGCCTTGCGAAAGGAGGCGACGAACGCCGGCTGGCAGACGCTGCCGATTCCGAGCAACGTGGGCGGCCGCTTCTCGGTGCTGGGTGCCGCGGGGCTCTTGCCCGCACGGCTGGCCGAGCTGGACGCCCGCGCCCTCTTGCGCGGCGCCGGGCGCATGGCCGAGCGCTGTCGCACAAACGTTCTGCACGAAAACCCGGCCCTGATGCTGGCGGCCCTGTGCCACCTGCACGACCGCGCCAGGGGCCATCACATCGACGTGCTGATGCCCTATAGCGATCGACTGCGAGCCTTCAGCGCCTGGTTCGTGCAGCTGTGGGCCGAAAGCCTGGGCAAACGCAAAGACCACCAGGGACAGACGGTGGAGGTGGGCCCTACCCCGCTGACGGCGGTGGGCGCCACCGACCAGCACGCCCAGATGCAGCTCTTCATGGAGGGGCCGCGCGACAAGTTGCTGCTCTTTGTCGCGATCGCCGACGCCGAGCGCGACCTGACGATTCCCCACAGCGATGGGCCCGGTGCCTACCTGGGCGGCCACGGCATGGCCGAATTGCTCGACGCCGAGCGCAGGGGCACCACCCAGGCCCTGGCCAGCGACGGTCGGCCCAGCCTCACCCTCAGCCTGCCCCGTCTCGACGCCGACGGCCTGGGCCAGCTCTTCTTCTTCTTCGAAGCGGCCACCGCGTTTGCCGGCGAGCTCTACGGCATCAATGCCTTTGATCAACCTGGAGTTGAACTTGGAAAGCGGCTGGCCTTTGGACTGCTGGGAAGGCAGGGCTACGAAGAAGCCGGGCGCGAGATCGAAGCGGCCCTTTCGGCGCGGCCCGAGGGCTACCGCATCGATTGATGAGCCATCAGCCGATCACGCGCTTGAAGCGTTCAATGGTGGTGCGCTCGAAGAGCCCCGCGCGACTGTAGGGGTCGCCAGCGACGAAAGCGAGCGCGGCCTGGCGATCGGGCAGCTCGACGACGAGCACTGAGCCGGTCATGTGCTCACCGCTGTCGTCGAGGGTGGGCCCGGCGAGTAGCACCTCGAAGCCCTCGATGTAGCTCAAGTGCTCTTGCCGCGTCGCCTTGCGGAGTTCCTCGTGGTTGGGCTTGTCCTGGCAGTAGATCAAGAATTGCATGGCCTGTCCTCGGGCAGCGCGCCGCAAAGCGCGCCCGAGGCTACCACACGATGTACTCGGTCGAAGCCGTCACGTCACCGTCGACGATGGCGCCGCCGCTGTCGGTGGTGATGGTGGTCTGGCCGCCGACCAAGAACAGGAAGGCGCTCTGGATCGATCGCCCGGGCACGTAGCGGCTCTCCACCAGCTGAATGCCCTCGTTGTTGAAGCTGGTGGACACCTCGTCGACGCTGACGATGCGCGCGGAGCTGGCGTCACCCTTGGGCTTGGGGTCGGCGCCGCCGAGCACGAAGAGACGGCCGAAGGCGGCCATGGTCGCAAAGCCCGAGCGCGAAGGCTCCGAAGCCTGCACGGGGTTGTTGGTGTTGTAGACCAGGTTGCCGTCGACCTGAACCTGAAGGTTTTCGATGGAGCCAACCACGTCGCCGTTACCCGGTCCGATGCGACCGCCGCCGACGTAGATGTAGGTCTCGTTTGCGCCCAGATCCGAGAAGACCTGCTGATCGACCGACCAGGCCCCATGCAGGAAGCGCCCTTCGAGACCGCCGCCGCCATCGCTCTCGGCCCAGGACCCCACCAGATCCTGGCGGTCGTTGGGCAAGACCTCGATGTTCAAGTACTCGAAGTTTGTCAGCGCCGTGGCCGTGAGTGTATCGGTGGCGCCGCTGTCCATGCCGAGCAGGGCGTAGACGAAGTAGCCGCTGGCGCTGTCGGGATCGCGGGCCACGGCCGACGCCAGCGCATTGCGCGCGGTGTTGAGGTCGGGCAATACCTGCCAGGCGCTGGTCGAGCCCTGGGGCAGCGGAGAATCGCTACCCAGGCCGGCGCCGCCGTCGATGAAGTCGAACACATCGGCAGCCACCTCACCGATCAGAAGCTCGTCGGCGGCGGCGATGCCATCGGCCGGCGTGCGGTAGATGCGATAGCCCACGATGTCCTCGAGTTCGGTGCCGAGTTTGTCGACCGGTGGATCCCAGAACAGCTGAATCGCGACCCGCCGCGTTTCACCGGCGGCCACGATCTCGGGCAAACGTACGATGATCGGATCGGAGGCCAGGGTCTCACCGCCGAGGTTGCGGGAGCTGGCTGCGTCGATGACCGCCGAGATGCGGTAGGCGTACTCGCCGGTCAATAGTCCGTCGGTGCTGGGCACGCTGCCGAAGCAATCGCTGGCGCCACCGCTCAGACACAGGTCGATGTCGGTGATCACCGGGATCTCGGCCGGCGAAAGCACCAGCGCGCGCTCGGCGCTCATGAGCGCATCGGTGCCGTCGCTGCCTCCAAAGACGTAGACATAGCGCCCCACGGTCTCGGTGCCGGCAAAGGCGCGTGCCACGTTCAGCGGCTCGCGATTTTCGACAAAGGGCTGCATGCCGCCGAAGACGCCGACAGGCGCAAACTCCACGGAGGCGAAGGGCGCGTCGGCAACCGCAGGACCACCGTCGCCACCGATGGCGTAGACGAAGCGCGCTGCAGATGTCGCCTGCACGGCACTCGAACCGCAGGCCCGACGCGCGGTGATCAGGTCCTCCCCCGGGCTCGGGTTCGAGAGGTTGCGCGAGGGATTGGTCACGCCAACCGCCGAGTAGTCGGCATAGCTGCCGTCGTCGTTGGTGACGCGCACCAGACAGACATCACCCGGGCTCAGCCCAGAGCCGTCGACCGGCACGGTGATCGTGCAGCCGTCGACATCGCAGGTGGTATCACCGGTGCCGACGCTGGCGGGAGCCACCGACATGCCGTCCGGGCTCTCGCAGATGAGTTCGACGGTCGCGGCGGTGAAGTTTTCGCCGAACGCCGTCAGAACCTGATCCACGTTCGAACCGTCCGGCGCATCGTACTGGTCGGCGTTGACGATCGACTGGGGGAAGACGTTTTCGATCTCCGGCGGCGAGACGTCGATGGCCCTGTAGGCATCGCTCAGCACGCCCACGTTGCCATCGGCATCGACGACCACCAGGTCGTAATCGCCGAGGTCGACGCCATCGGGCACCACGGCCGTCAGGGTGATGTCGTCGACGTAGGTGACGCCCACCAGCTGGATCGCGGGCTCGTCGGCGGCGGCGTCCTTCGGGTTCAGGAAGGCCGTGGGCGTCGGAGTGAAGGGTACGTTGTCGACGGCCGAGCCCTCAGTGCGGAAAATGGTGACGGCGTTCTGCTCGCCGTTGTTGCCGAAGGGTTGCACCACCTTTTCGAGCGCGATGGTGAGGGTATCGGTGACCACCAGGCCCCCGACCAGCGTCGCGGCACAGCCGGTATCGTCGCTGACCAGGATGTCGTAGGTGCCGGCGGGCGTATCCTTGGGCACCAGCGCCTGCAGCCTGCGGTCGTTTGCCGGGTCGATGGTCGTGGCCAGCACAATCTCCCCCGAGATTGCCCCGGTGGGCACGATCTTGACCTCAGGTGAAGTGCCGGTGATGGTGGTCATGAACAGCTTGATCTGGGTATTGATGCCGTTGTAGGCGACCGGCGGCGCCGAGTAGAAGACGATCGGTCCGGCGATGGCGGCGATCTGCGGGTGCGGCGGCGAACTGTCGCAGTCCATGGCGTTGGAGACGATCACGTCACAGGTCTCGTCGGGAACCGCGCCAAAGCCGAAACGCAGGCGCAGGCTGGTGCCATCGGCGCTGGCTTCGCTGGCCAGCGAGTCGACCACGTGCGTGGTCCCGTCGCCAGCGTCACACAGCACGGTCACGGTGGCCCCCGTGCGGAAACCGCTGCCGGTGATCAAGAGCTCGCTGCCACCGCTGCAGAGCTGGCCTGGCTCGACCGTATTGACCACGGGCGGCGCGGTGATGGCAAGCGGTGCGCTGTCGGCGGAGCTGCACGAAGCGGGCGCGGGGTTGGTCACGCTCACGGCGTAGTCACCGAGCACAGCGTCGGCGGGAATCGTGATCACCGCCTCGGTGCACAGGCGCACCTCGGCGCCGTCGCTCATGGCCAGCACGCCGCCGCAGCCGGCGACCGAGTCGGCCGTGATGTCGATGGTGCCACCGGCAGCGTCGGTCAGGGTCGCGATCGGCAGCGCATCGCCCACCGAAACGAAGGAGGTGCCGACTACGCGAACCTCCTGGCTGGCGCCATCGATGCAGACCGCGTCGGCAATCGCCTCGGTGACCGACGGAGGCTCGACCACCAGATAGTCCACCGCCTGCGAACTCTCGCAGTCGATGGGCGCCGGATTGCGCACCGTCACCGCATAGCCACCCTGGGCCGTGGTCGCCGGCAGGGTGAAGACGAGACTCGTGCACAGCTGCACGGACTCGCCGCCCGCAAGACCTCCGGCGTCGCTGCAGCCATCGATCGAGTTGGCGGCGAAGTCGGTGGCCATGCCGCCGGCGTCGGTGAAGGTGATCACGGGCAGCGCCGTGCCCACGGTGGCGAAGGAGTTGCCGGTGAGAGTGACCTGCTGGTCGGCGCCGTCGATGCAACTGGCGCCCGGATCGATCGAGACGATGGTGGGCGCGTCTACGACCAGCAGCTCGAATGATTCCTGGGTCTCACAGCCGACGGGATCGCGGTTGGTCACGCTCACGCCGTAGACCCCGGCGCTCATGCTCGGCTCGGCGCTGAAGCTGACGCCATTGCAGATATCGGTCATGAAGTCGGTGGCGGGACTGCTCTGGGGGGTGCAACCGCTGGCGTTACCGCCGACCTCGGTGCTGCTGCCATCGGCGGCAGTCAGCGTGACCGTAGGTTCGCGCCCCTGCACGCGGGCAAAGGAGTCGCCGGAGACCTGGACCTGACGGGCGCCGTTCTGAACGCAGGTGGCCGTCGGGTCGAGGGCCGTGATCGAGGGCGGATCGACGATCAGAACGTCCACGGTCTCGCTGGAGCTGCAGTCCGCCGGCGACGGACTGGTCACGGTGATGCCGTAGATGCCGCCGGGCAAGCTGCCGCCCTGGGGAAGACTGACCAGGAGTTTCTTGCATAGCGAGACAGTGCCACCGGCGAAGCTACCGGGAAGCGCCGCGCACTCCTCGGCGACCACGTCGGTACCGCTGATGGTGGCGGCTCCGGCGCTTCCCGCAAGCTGTACCGTGGGCCCGCGGTCGTCGATGGTCACGAAGCTCGCGCCCGCGATTTCCAGTGTGCGCGGTTCCTGCTCGATGCAAAGCGAGGGCGGCACAGGGGCCACCGAAGCGATCGACGGCGGGTCGACCACGGCCAACGCCGCTTCCAGCGTGTCGCTGTGGTGCTCGTCGGGATTGGTCAACGTCAGGTCGTAGATTCCTGACTCGAGGTTGACCGGCATGGCATTGCCGAAGGTGGTATCCTGAACCACCCGGAAGCGCATGGTGGTGTCGCTATCCCAGACCAGGTTGCCCGAGTAGTCCTCGTCGGGGTCACCGGGAAAGAGACGCCCACCGCTGCTGACGGCGCCGCCGCTGAGGTCCTGGGTGCGCGTGAGCTCGATGCTGGGCAGGATCAGCTTCTGGTCGCCGGCCAACACCTTCACCGGTTGCGGCGTAAAACCGCTGCCGGTCACCGTCACGTTCAGATCCGCCTCGCTGCGCTGGCCATTGCAGATCAGGTCCGGCTGCACCGCTTCCACGGTGACAGCGGGGCTGTCTACCTTGTGCGAACAACCGACGCCCGCGAACACGAGGGCTGCGACCGCAGAAATCGGGAGGGGGAACTTGCGCATCTGGCACCTCATATTCGAATTGCTCTTCGACGCCAGCCGCCCCGCGGCCACGAAAGCCGAAGCGGCGCGCCCCGCTGATTTGCTTGCGGACGGATCAAAGCAGGGCACGGTAACCAACCCAGAGTGTGGCGGAAGCAAGGTGGGTGTTGCCGGTGATGTCGTGCTTCAAGGGCCCCCACTGAAACAGCAGCTCGGCGATCACGCCGCCGGGACCGAGAGTGACCTCCGCCCCCAGCGGAACGCCGAAGCCAAATTTCGTCGAGACCTCCCGCGAGATCGGGAAGCTCTCGTCGCCGGCCTTGCCGTCGACCACGGTCTCCAGCAGATACACACGCGGGCCGATGCCCACGTAGGGCACCACGCTCTTGGACAACATCGCCAGCCGGTAGAGCAGGGTCGGCTGAATCGACAGCTCCTTTTGCCAGGCGTGCCATCCATAGCCTCCGTCGCCCATCGCGCTGACGTCGGTCAGGCGCGTGTCGAGGTTCTGCCCCTCGGACTGCGGCACGAAGTAGGAGACGTCGATAAGAACTCCCAGGCTGTGACCGGTGCGCGAAAAGAGGTAGCCGATCTCGAGGGCGCCGGCGATGTCCAGGTCGAGATTGTTGAAGGGCACCCCGCCGCCGACCTTACCGGCGAGCAGGAAGGCGCCACCCGAGGAGTCGTCGTCCACCTCTGGCTCACCCACCGGCCCGTCGTCCCGGTAGGGCTCGGCCGAAGGTGGCACCTCCACCTCCTCGACCGGAGCCGGCTCCTCGTGCTCCACCAGCCCCTGCTCCGGGTCGATGCCAGCCTCGTCTTGCGCCCGCGCCACCGAACCGAGCGAGCCCGCGAGCGCGAGCACCACCACCACCAGCAGCTGCGCGAGCATGGGCGCGGCGCCCCTGCGTCGTTCCCCAAAGTCGCTGTCGACCATCAGCCCATTCCTCTCGTCAAGCCAAGCACTCGGTCCCGTTGAGCCCAGTGGGCTCAGCAAGTCCTCCGGTTGCAGCAATGCGACACTCGCGATCGTATCGCCCAAGGACGCGCCGTGAAAAGCCTCATGGCGCTGCGCGCTAGCGCGCTGTGCGCTCAAACCCCGTGTTGATTACTTCAACCCACACGCTCGGCCCCATTGGATGGTACGCTTGGCGCGCTCTTACACCATGCTGGCCCTACTCTTCTATCTCGCGTCCACTGCGGCCGGCACAGCGCTCGCCCTGGCCCTGCGCTTGCCCCTGGGCCCATGGACGCGCCTGGGTCTGGGCGTGGTGCTGGGACAGCTGCTCATGGCCTGGACGCCGCTGCTATGGGCGCTGGCGCTCGACCTCGACGCCCGCTCCGCGGGCCTTGTCGCAACCGCCACACTTGCAGCGGCCGCTGCCCTCGCCGCGCTCGCTTCGAAGTCCCTGCGCGCCGCTCTCAACCCCCTTGTTCGCGAGTTGCAGTCGGGGCTGGCGGCGACGCGCAACCGTCCTGCGCTGATGGCGTCGGTTCTCCTGTTGCCCCTGTTCGCCTGGCTTCACCACAGCCACTACCTGCGCCCCGGCCCAGGCGGTCTGCACTCGGCGGGCGTCACCTGGGGCGACCTGCCGATCCATTTGGGTCTGGCATCGCGCTTTCTACATGCCGACGGACTGCCCCGCCTGGAGCATCCGCTCTTCCTCGGGGGCGCTCTTCACTATCCGTTTGTGGCTGACTATCAGGCCGCCGTCCTTTCATCCCTGGGCCTATCGCTGCGTTGGGCCTTCATCGGCGGGGGCCTGGTGCCGCTGGCTTCGATGCTCCCGCTGATGCACGGCCTCACGACGCTCTGGCTTGGCCGCTCGCGCCCGGCAGTCACCGCTCTTGCTCTGCTGCTCTTCTTCTGCGCGGGGGGCCTGGGCTTCCTGCTTTTCGCCATGCACCTGGCCGACGGAAAGAGCTTTCTTGAACTGCTGGCCACCACCAATGCCACTTACATCGACCCGCACGTATTGAAGTCCGGTCATCTCGGCAATCTCTTCATCGCGGCACGCACCGCCGCATACGGAATGCCCATGGCCGTGGGCGCGCTGCTTTTGCTCGGTCACGTGGTAGCCGCACCGAAACATCAAGCCCCGGTCGCCGCGCTCGCCATCGGCGGCCTGATCGTCGGCGCGTTGCCACTCATCCACGGCCACAGCTTCGCGGTGCTCTGTGGTGCCGGCGTCTGCTACGCCTTTTTGAGTCGCCACCACCTGCGCGCCTGGGCGCTGCACGGACTCGTACTCGCGACGCTCGCCACGCCGCAGCTCCTCTGGCTCTTCGCCACCGAGACCTCGGGTCCCGGCCCAAGCTGGGCGGGCGGTTTTCTACGGCCGGCGCCAAACGAAAGCGAGTGGCTCTTCGATCTCGTGATGGGAGTCGGAGCGTGGCTCGCGCTGGTGCCGCTGGCCTTTGCCGCGCTGGCACCGTCGGGCCGGCGCCTGACGCTGCCGTTGCTGCTGCTACTTCCGATCGCCAACCTGATCACCCTGACCCCGACGGTCTACGACAACGTCAAGCTTCTGGCCTTCTTCGACGTTGCTGCCGCTCCACTGGTGGCAGCCCTGTTGTTCGATTTCGCGAGGCGGCCTGCGGCGCGCCTGGCTCGAAGCCTGGTGGCAGTGCTGGCGGTGATGCTGGCCACCGCCAGCGGCGTGCTCGCCCTCGGCTTCGAGCTGATCAACGACTCGGTCCTGCTGAAGCCGCGAGACATCGAGCTCGCCGAGTTGGTGAAGGCGAAGACCCGCCCCGATCAGATCATCGCCACCGCTGCGAGCTACCACGATCCGGTCGCACTGCTGTCGGGCCGTCGCGTGCTGGCCTGCACCCTGCCCATGCTCGCCACCCACGGCATCGATGCCCGCCAGCGTGCGCTCGAGGTGATGACGCTCTACCGCGGGGGACCGGCTTCGCGGCGCATCATCGAACACCACCGCGTCACGGCCATCGTGGTGGGAGACCGCGAGCGCAGCGACCTGCCGCAGATCGACGAAGCCTTCCTCGGCAGCATCGCCCGGAGCGTGCACGGGCGGAACGGACAGCGTTTGTACCTGCTCGAGTGAGGGGTGGGTCGATGTGCGCGGAGGATTTGTGATGCGATGACCACCAGCACAGCACGGGCGTTTGGACGCCGTGTTGGTCACCTCCAACGATGCTACGCTTGCGAACTACCCGTAGCCCCTCGCAGCAAAGGAAGCAGACCCCCAAGGTGCAGATCCTGCACGAGACCGCTGCCGCCCCCGACGGCGTGAAGCAAACGGGCGAGGCCCCATCGGCCGCTGACGCCCCGGCGACCGCGTCGGCGTCCGCCTCCCGCGGTTGGACGGCCGCGAGCCTGTGGGTCCAATCGCCGCAATGGGATGTCTTTTGGCTGTTGTCCGGACTGTGGGCGCCGCTGCTGATTCTATTTCTCTACTGGGGGCTCAGCCACTCAACTACCAACGCAACCGACAGCATCGAGTTCACCGCCACCGTAACCGGCGTCGCCGTGCTCTATTTCCCGCTGGCGCTGCTGCACCGCATCAGCACCACCTACGCCGTCCTGGGCACTCCGATCCTGAGGGAAGAGCTGCGCAAGGAGCCACGGCACTACCTGCACATCCCGCTGCTCATCGTGGTGGGAAGCATCGGCCTGTCGCTGTGCGCGGTATTCGACTCCATGTACGCCTTCATGCCCGGCGACCGGGGCCAGCTGTGGGCGTTCTTCGTGCTGGCCTACGTCATGATCCTGTGGGAGGCCTGGCACTTCTGCGCCCAGGAATTCGGCGTGCTGTCGATCTATCGCATCCGCGCCGAACAATTCGACAAGGCCGACAAGCGCTTCGATCGCACCTTCACGGTCGTTCTGATGCTCGGAGTCAACGGCCTGCTCTACCTTCGCTTCGGCTTCTCCGACCACTGCCAGGTGCTGCTCTACGGCACCCCCTTGCAGGGCTGCCAGGCCGGCTTTCTCACCCCCCTGGGTGATCTGGCGTTTGCGGCCGGCACCCTGCTCCTGGGCTACGCCCTGCTGCGCGAGTGGCGCCATCCCCACCGTTCGTTGCCGAAGCTGGTGTACTACGCGCTGGTCGGGGGCCATTCGATATTTCTGTACTTCCTGCCCCAGGCGCTCGGCGTGTTCTTTCTCACGAACGTCGTTCACCACTGGATGGTCGCCGTCGCGCTCTTCGGTCGCGTCCTCCATCGCAGCACCACCGGCGCCCCCCTCGCAACGCGCATCGCCTCCGCGCTCAAACCGCTGGCGTGGCTGGCCCTGGCGACGCTCTTCTACCTCTTCTTCGGCTCGCTCGAAAAAGCCGGCAACCTGGCCCCGGTACCGCCCCCCAATTGGTTTCAGGGCAGCTCCGTTCCCGCAAAGCTTCTAGCGGGCCTCGTGATCGGCATCTTCTTCTCCCTGAACTTCCTCCACTACTACTACGATCGCTGCCTCTACCGCTTCAGTCATCCCGCGATTCGGGCCAAGGTCGGGCCGCTCTTGCTCGAGCGACGGTAAGGGTCCGCGCAGCCGGAACTCATCCGTATGGGGCGCGACAGCGGGTGCGGTCGCGCCGGCGCCCGGAGAAGAATCCGCAGTCGTACCTCAGGTACATCGAGGAGTTCTTCGAGGACGCGCGGCGTGAACGCGCGCGCCGGTGCGTGCCGCAGGGGGAAGTTATTCTTTCGCGGAGCCCAAGCTGCCGCTCAGCCATCACGCCGGCTCGAGCGCCGCGAAGCGGGCGCGGGCTCGTCCTGAGGCTCTCGCTCCTCCGCGACCCGCACCTTCGGCCCACCGCCCCGATGCCGACGGTTGTAGTCCTCGATACGGTCGGCCGCGGCGTGGAGCAATGCCTCGACGCCCTCCTCCACCACGCGCTCGAAGTGCTCACCGGCCGCTCTACCGCGCTCGTGGCGCGCGCGACGCTTGCGCTGCTGCCGCGCCTTCTGCCGCTGCCGCTTCTGGATGCGCTTGTCCGCTCGCTGCAGATCCGCCTCCGTGGGCATCAAGTTGCGTATCAAGCGCGCCCCCAGCATCACCGCGCTGCCGAGCAAGACCCAGTGGTAGAAGGCACCGGGGCCGGTCATCCAGTCGACCGCGGCCACGATCGCGTTCAAGAACGCGAGGTTGACCGCCTGGCGGCCGAATCCACGGCGATGCTCTCGCACGATGGCCGCCCGCGCCTCATCGGAGTCCCGCTCGTGCTCGAGTTCGCCGGCCGCGCGCTCCACGGCCTCGCGCTCGACGCCGAGTTCAGCAGCGGCGGCGATCAGGTCCTCGTGGCAGATGCCATCGCCCTCTTCGCGATCGATGGCGCGGCGCAGGATCTCCTCGGCCTGCTCTCGGCTGTAACGGGCCACGGCGAAATGCTCCAGCTCGATTTTTTCACTCCACAGCGGGGGCTGCAAGGCGAACCCAAGCCGCTGTATGCTGCTGCCGCTCGCGCCGAGCCCAGAGGAAGGCCCACACAATGAAATTCGGGATCATGTTCGCCAACGCCGGCCCCTTCGGGGAGCCCGAGCTGCTCGCCCACCTGGCGCAGACCGCCGAGGCGGTGGGCGTCGAGTCCATCTTCACCGTGGAACACGTGGCCGTGCCCGTGGGCTACGAGTCGCAGTATCCCTACAGCAAGAGCGGCAAGATGCCCGGACCGGAGAGTTCACCCATCCCCGATCCGCTGCTGCCCCTGGCCTTCGTCGCTTCCATCACCAAGTCCCTACGGCTGGGCACCGGCATCCTGATTCTGCCCCAGCGCCATCCCATCTACGTGGCCAAGGAAATCGCCACCCTGGACGTGCTCTCGGGCGGGCGCGTGCTCTTCGGCATCGGCAGCGGCTGGCTGCAGGAAGAGTTCGAGGCCCTCGGCGTACCCTTCAATCAGCGCGGCCGACGCACCGACGAAGCCATCGAAGCGATTCGCTCGCTGTGGGCACCGGAACCGAAGGCCTTCGAGGGCAAGTACTACGCCTGGAACGCCGTACACAGTAACCCCAAGCCCGTGCAACAGCCGGGCGTGCCGATCCTGATCGGCGGCCACTCCGAAGCCGCCGCCCGCCGCGCCGCCCGCCTCGGCGACGGCTTCTTCCCGGCCCGCGGGGACGACGAGACGCTCTTGCCCCTGCTCGCCGAAATGCGCGCCGAGTGCGAGCGCGTCGGACGTGACCCCTCGGAGATCGAAATCACCACCGGCGTCGGTCAACCCACCATTGACAAGGTGCGCCACGCCGAAGAGCTGGGCATTTGCCGCCTGGTGATCAATCCCCCGGGCTTCGACCGGGACGGCCTCACGCGCGGACTCGAAGACTTCGCCGAGCAGGTGATCGCAAAGCTGTAAAACGCCTACACGTAAGCGCCCGGACCGCGATCCCGCAGCGCGCCCTCCAGCAACTGCTGCACCTGATTCCGCACGCGCTCGTTGAGTTCATTGACGCGCAGGCTGTGGTTGGCGGTCTCCGCCGGCAGCCCGTCCAGATCCTGCACCGGCGGACCGATGCGGATGCGCCAGCGGCTGGGCAGCGGCAACGCGCCGAGGGGTCCGAGCCACGGAAACGTCGGCGTGACGGGAATGAAAGGCACGCCTAGCGCGCGCGAAAAGGCGCGCACCCGGTAGAGCAGCGGATAGCTCTCTTCGGCCCCCACGATCGCCACCGGCAACATCGGCACGCCGAGACGCAGCGCAAGTTTGACGTGCCCGCCACGCCCAAAGCGCTGCAGCTGGTAGCGCTCGGAATAGAGCTTTTCGACGCCCTTGACGCCCTCGGGAAAGACCGCCAGCAGCTCCCCACGGGCCAGGAGGCGCTCGGCGTTCTCGGGACAGGCGCGCACGGCGCCGGCGCGGTTGAGGGTGGCGCCGAGGAAGGGGGCGTGGAACGCGAAGTCCTCGACCAGCCAACGCAGCTCGCGGGCGCCGCCGCGGTGGCGTCCGATGGCCGTCTTGAGCATCACCCCATCCCAGGGCAGCGCTCCGCCACGATTGCAGACCAGGAGAGCCGCGCCCTGCTCGGGCAGGTGCTCCAGACCATCGACTTCGACGCGGAAGTAATGATCGTAGAGGAAATCCAGCAGCGGTTTGATGCGCGCCTCGTAGGCGCGGTCCAGGCCGAAATCGTCGACGCGCTCGGAGCGCCCGCGCATGGCGATGCGGGTCCAGCGCCGCACGTAATACTCGGTGGAGAGCAGCTGACGCGCGCCGGAGAGCCGGTCGTCGGCTTGGTCGCGACTGGCCGCGTCGGGATACAGGCGCGCGGCGATGCGTCCGATGGCCTCGGCGGCTCGGCGCCGCGCTTCGCCGTCGGACTCGGCACCACTGACATCCTCGAGCAAGGTCGAAAGCTCCGGCGGCGGCGGCGGACTCGAGGGTGGCGGCGGCTCCGAGCGCCGGCCCGCGTTGGCCTCCCGCCCCTGCGGTAGCTCCAACACTTGGCCTGCGGCCTCGACGACCACGCGTGGCTTTTTCTTGGTCGCCTTCTTCTTGCTGGCCTTTTTTTTCGTGGCCTTCTTCTTGCTGGCTTTTTTCTTGGTCGCCTTCTTCTTGCCGAGCTGCTTTTTCTCCGTCAGCCCGCCATCCTGCCCGGACGCCGCCCCCGATGCGGGCGGCACCGAGGCGCGAGCGGCCGGTCGCGCGCTGGGACGGGCCCGCGGAAGCGCGGCCTCCGCTGCCACCCCATCCCCGGAGGCCTCGGGCGGGACCTCGCCTCCGGAAGCCATCGCCGGCGCCCGCACCGAGATGCGCCTGCTGGTGCGCTCATCCATGGCAGCCTCCGCCCGCGGGGCCACCCGGCCCGCTCTCCGCCAATACGCGCGTCATCCCACCTCCTGCAGCAAGCGGGCATCGCGCAAGCGCAGCGCCCCCTCGAAATCGAGCACCGCATCGCGGCTGCTGTAGACCGGCTTGAAGCCAAGCCGCTGGTAGGCGCGGCTGCCGTCGGCCACACACAAATAGCGCAACGCGGCCAAAAACGACGGCGGCGCCTCGCTGAGCTGGGCCACCCACAGAAGCGACGCGAAGCGCCGGAAAATGGGCGCCGGGATCGGCAAACTCAACCTGCCGACCAACTTGATCACCGTCGAGATCGGCAACACCCCATCACCGACGATATTGAGCGCCCCGCGCGCATCCCGCTCCAGCGCCAGCTTCAAAGCCGCCACGGCGTCGACCTCATGCAGAAATTGGGTCAGCGGATCGTGCCCCATCAGGCGCGGCACGAAGCGATGGGAGAGCCAGCGCACCACGTAGTTGTGCACCGTGGGCCCGAGGATCGCCCCCATGCGCAAAACCGTCACGCAGCAGTCGGGGCGCTCCTCGGAAAAACTCCGAACCTGCTGCTCCACGTCGACCTTGTCCTCGACGAAGTGGGATCCGGGCAGGCCGAGCAGCGGGTGCTCCTCGGTGAGGAAGTTGGGATTGCTGGGATGGGCGCCGTAGACCAAAACGTTGGAGCGCACCACCAACTTGCGCAGCGCGTGCTTACGACAGGCCGCCAGCAAATGCATGGTGCCGGCGCTCTCAAGCTCGTGGGCCCAGGCGACCGCCTGGGTCGGGCTGGCCACGAAGGCCAGGTGCACCACCGTGTCGACGGCCTCGGCGTGCAAGATCTCGGCGATCGTGGAATCGACGCCGGGCGCCGTCAGATCGGTGTCATAAAAGCAGGTTTTGGCCCCGGCGCTGGCCGGATTTTTCACGTCGAGCACGACGATGCGCGCCACCGTAGGATCCTCTTCGAGCAAGCCCACCAAATTGCGCCCCAGGAAGGTATTGGCCCCGGTGACCGCGACCGAGCGCCCTTCGCGCGGGGCGCGTCGCGTCTCGAGCCCACGGCCGGCCGTTCCAACGCTGCTGCCAACGCCCATCATCGTCTGCTGTCTTCGCTTTCCACCCTCTGAGAGAGCGACCGCCTCGCGGACGCCCCGTTTTGAGGACGCGTAGGGTAACGGGCCGCTCGCAAAAGGTCACCATTGTGCCACCCGCCGCCAGCAGCCGCCCGCCCCATCAAATGACGCCGGAACACGGGTGGCATGTAGGTTTACACAACACATCACCTACACAGGCGTGCACTCCTACGCGCGCTTGCGTGCCCCGAATCGCGTTACTATTGTGACCTGGAGCATTCGCAGCGAGCCCCGAGTGGGGCTGGAACCAGGCGACATGGAAGACGACGACCGCAAGATTTTCGAGGATCCGGAGAGCGAGGAACTCGAGCTCGAAGACGAGCTCCCCCTGCTGCCGATCCGCAACCACGTGCTCTTCCCCGGAGCGGTCGCGCCGTTTGACGTCGGCCGGGACAAATCCGTAGCCCTGGTGGAGGACCTGGAAGGCGAGAGCCAACCGGTCATCGTGATCTTCACCCAGAAGGACCCCACCACCGACGATCCGGGCCAGGACGATCTCTATCCCATCGGCGTCGCCGCCCGGGTGCTCAAGGCACTGCGCCACGCCACCGGCAACTACAGCCTGATCCTGCAGGGGCTGGCGCGGGTGCGGCTGGAGCGGCTGACCCAGCAGCATCCCTACCTGATGGCCCACGCCAGCAAGCTCGACGAGCCGCGTCAGGACGACGTGGAGTGCGAGGCGCTGGCCATGAGCCTGCGCGACACGGCCAAGCAGGTCATCCAGCTGATGCCCGAGCTGCCGCGCGAAGCCGGCTCGCTGATCGACTCCATCAACGAACCCGGCCAGCTCGCCGACCTGGTCGCCGCCAACCTCGACGCCCCCGCCGACGACAAGGCCGAGTTGCTCGAGGCCATCGACATCAAGGAGCGCATTCGCAAGGTGCTGCGCCTGCTCACGCGCCAGCTCGAAGTGCTGAAGATGCGCGAGCGCATCAACTCCCAGATCAAGGAGGAGATGGGCAAAAACCAGCGCGAGTACGTGCTGCGCCAGCAGCTCAAGGCCATCAAGGAAGAGCTGGGCGAAGAGGACGGCGACCAAAGCGATCTCGACCTGCTCGACGAGCGCCTGGCGAAGGCCGACCTCAGCAAGGAAGCCGAAAGTGTCTGCCGCAAGCAGCTCAAGCGGCTGCGCTCGATGCAGGTCGGTTCCGCCGAATACACCGTCGTGCGCACCTACATCGACTGGATCCTCGACCTTCCCTGGTCCAAGTCCACCACCGACATGATGGACATCCCGGAGGTGCGCCGGGTGCTGGACGAGGACCACTCGGGCCTCGAAAAGATCAAAAAGCGCATCGTCGAATACCTGGCCGTGCGCAAACTCAAGCCGGACAAGAAGGGCCCCATCCTGTGCCTGATCGGCCCGCCCGGCGTCGGCAAAACCTCCCTCGGCCGCTCCGTGGCGCGGGCCCTGGGTCGCAAATTCGTCCGCATCTCGCTGGGCGGCGTGCACGACGAGGCGGCCATCCGCGGCCATCGGCGCACCTACGTGGGCGCCCTACCCGGCCAGATCATCCAGGGCATGAAGAAGTCCGGAACCGTCAATCCGGTCTTCATGCTCGACGAGATCGACAAGATCGGCCACGACTTCCGCGGCGATCCGGCCGCAGCGCTACTCGAGGTGCTCGACCCGGAGCAAAACGACACCTTCTCCGATCACTACCTGGAGATCCCCTACGACCTCTCCAAGGTCATGTTCATCGCCACCGCGAACGTCTCGGACACGATTCCGGCGCCCCTGCGCGATCGCATGGAGATCATCGAGATCCCCGGCTACACGCGCCGCGAGAAGGGCGCCATCGCCCGTGACCACCTGGTGCCCAAGCAGCTCGAGGAGCACGGCCTCAACGACGAGTTGCTCTCCATCACCAACGTCGCCGTCGACGCCATCATCGACAGCTACACCAAGGAAGCCGGCGTGCGAAACCTGGAGCGGCAGATCGCGGCGGTGATCCGCAGCGTGGCCGTCAAGGTCGCCGAGGGCGAGACGGGCCCCTTTGCGGTCCAGGACATCGACGGCGTGCGGCCGTCGCTGGGCCCGCCCCGCTTCACCTCGGATCTGGCCGAGCGCATGGACGAGCCGGGCATCGCCACGGGCCTGGCCTGGACCTCGGTGGGCGGCGAGATCCTCTTCATCGAAGCCACGCGCATGCACGGCAAGGGCAAGCTTCAGCTCACCGGCCAGCTGGGCGAAGTGATGAAGGAGTCGGCCCAGGCCGCCATGAGCTACGTGCGGACGCGGGCCAAGGAGCTGCACGTCGCCGAGGACTTCCTCGAAAAGCACGATATCCACATCCACATCCCCACCGGCGGTGTGCCCAAGGACGGCCCCAGCGCCGGCGTGACCATGATGACCGCCCTGGTCTCGTTGCTCACCGGCATCCGCGTGCGCCACGACGTGGCCATGACCGGCGAGATCACGCTTCGCGGCAAGGTGCTGCCCGTGGGCGGCATCAAGGAAAAGGTGCTCGCAGCCCATCGCGCAGGCATCAAGCGCGTGATCCTGCCCGAGCGCACCGTCGCCGACCTCGAGGAAGTTCCCCAGGAAGTCCGCGACGAACTCGAATTCGTGCCGGTCAAGAAGATGGACGAAGTCCTCTTGGCGGCCCTCGAGGAACCGGAGAAGCTCGACCTGCTAAGTGGCGCGTCGACCCCGCCGGAGACCAAGTCCAAACCCCCGAGCAAGGGCCGTTCCCGCGTCACCGAAACCCCCTCGGTTCCGTAGCGCCCGCCCTGTCGGCGACGCCCACGGCCCGATTCCCCGAAGCAAGAACCGTCTGAGGAATGGATGACCCACCTGGCCATACTCGGAGCGGGCTCCTGGGGCACCGCGATCGCCCATCACCTGGCTAGCAAAGGCCAGGCCGTGCGTCTCTGGTCCCGCGGCGAAGACCTGAGTCGCGAGATCTGCGAGAGCCGCGAAAACGCCCGCTACCTACCGGGCATCAAGCTACCGCAGGCCCTGGAGCCCACCTCCGACCTCGAATACGCCCTCACGGACGCTGCGGCGGTCTTCTTCGTGGTGCCCTCCCACGGACTGCGCGAGCTCGCCAACACCTGCGCCCAACTGCTGCCTCCCCTGGTGCCCCTGGTCAGCGCCACCAAGGGTATCGAAAACACCACCCTGATGCTGATGACCGACGTGCTCGCCCAGGAGTTGGGCGAGCACGCGGCGGCGCGCCTGTGCGCCATCGGTGGTCCCAGCTTCGCGCGCGAGGTGGCCAGCGGAATGCCCACCGCGATCTGCGTGGCGGGCCACGACCACGACACCGCCAAGGCCGTCCAGCGGGTGCTGGCCGGCACCCGGCTGCGCGTCTACTCCACCGAGGATTTGGTCGGTCTCGAACTCGGCGGCGCGCTCAAGAACGTGATCGCGCTGGCCGCTGGCGCCGCCGACGGACTGGGCTTCGGGCACAACGCGCGGGCGGGACTGATCACGCGCGGCGTGGCGGAGATCTCACGCCTGGCCACCCACCTGGGCGCCAACCCGCAGACCCTGGCCGGACTCAGCGGCATGGGCGACCTGGTCCTGACCTGCACCGGCGACCTCTCGCGCAACCGCCAGGTCGGCCTTGAGCTGGGGCGCGGGCGCTCGCTCGAGGAGGTGCTCGGCGAGATGACGATGGTGGCCGAGGGCGTGCGCACCGCCAAGAGCGCCTACCACCTGGCCCTGCGCGAGCGCGTGGACATGCCCATCACCACCGAGGTCTACCTGGCCCTCTACGAGGGCAAGAGCCCGGCCGCGGCGGTTGAATCCCTGCTCTCCCGGGCGCTTCGACCCGAACGGGACTGAGGGAAAAGCCTCGCGATGACGAGCCCGCGCCTGAAGCTTACCTACCTGGTCCTGCTGCCCGCGCTCATCATCGCCGCCTGCACTCTCGGTTATTACACCTTCCTGACCGCCGCCCAATTCGAGCGCCTGGGCGAAAAGTCGATCGCCGAAAGCAGCCTGCTGCTTTTGCAGGACAAGGTCGACCGCATCGAAACGCAGATCATTGCGGCCGACAACCGCGCCTTCGCCCTGATCGATCTGGCGGCGCCGGCCTCGGTTCAACACTGGAAGCGCGAGGCTGAGGAGTTGTCGCCGAGCATCCGCTCACTGCTCTTGCTCGACGCCAGCAATCGCATCGTGTCGCTGGCCACGCGTGCCTCCAAACGCGAAGAACGCAAATTCCGCAGGCTCTTCGTCGCCCGCATCCTGCCCAAGCTCGAACTCGAGGGCCTGGCCGAAAACCGCCTCAAGCATCTGCACACGCGCCACGACGGGCGCAATTTCCTGATCTCCTACACCATGCGCTGGCACCGCGGGCAGCGCCATTACCTGGCCGCCCACCACGACACCGGCTACCTGGTGCGCGAAGTGCTGCCGGCGGTGGTAGGCGACGAGCCGGGCCAGCCCCGCCACAACGTGCTCGACCAGGACAACCGCCGCGTCTTCGGGCCCAGCCTCGTCGAAAGCGGCGACTACGTGGTGGGCAAGCGCTTCCCCACCACGCTCTACCAGTGGCGCCTGCAGGTGGCCCCGACCAGCGCACCATTGCTCGAAGCCAAGGGCCGGAGCAGCCGCGTCAATCAGGTCGCCCTGATCGCGCTGTCGCTGGTGATCATCTTCCTGGCCATCGGCTTCATCCTGTACGCCGCCGACAAAGAACGCCGCGTCGCCAACCTCAAGAGCGAGTTCATCGCCACCGTCTCCCACGAGCTCAAGACCCCGCTGTCGGTGATCCGGATGTTCGGCGAGATGCTGCTGAGCCGGCGCGTCCGTGATCAGAGCAAGCAGCAGGAATACCTGGAAATCATCTGCAGTGAGACCGAGCGCCTCAGCGGCCTGATCGAAAACGTGCTGGACTTCGCAGCCCTGGAGCGGGGCAAACGCAGCTTCCAGTTCGAGGACACAGACCTTGCAGCGCTGGCCCGGCGCGCCATCGAGACCATGCGCTACCGCTTCGAGCGCGAAGGCGTCAGCGTCACGCTCCACTGCGAAAGCGCGCCCCTGCGCGGCCGCGTCGACGCCCAGGCCCTGAACCTCGTCATCATCAACCTGCTCGACAATGCCGTAAAATACGGCGACGGCAGCCCCATCGACGTCAGGCTGTCCTCGGAAGCGGGCGAGATCCGTATCGAAGTCCGCGATCGCGGCCCCGGTATCCCAGAGCAGCACAGAAAGCGCGTCTTCGAGCGCTTCTTTCGCTCCACGACTAGCGCCACTACCGGCGCCCGCGGCTCGGGCATCGGGTTGGCCATCGTCAAGCGCATCGCCGACGAGCACCACGGCCACGTCTGGGCAACCGACGCCGAAGGCGGCGGCGCCGTGGTCGGCCTTGCGATTCCGGCCTCCGCGAATGCCGACCCGGCGCCGGCGCAGCACGCCCAGGCTGCGAAAGGCGACTCCCAGCCCCCCGCCGAGCTGGCCACCTCCCCCATGGGGCGCCGCCCATGACAGCGGAGCCCGCATCGCGTAGGTAGCGCAAAGGGCCCATGGACGACACCGCAACAGACCGGACGATTCTGCTGGTCGAAGACGACCCGGCGCTGGCGCTCGGTCTCAAGGACACGCTGGAGTTCGAGGGCTTTCGCGTACACCACGCCGAAAGCGGCGAAGCGGGACTGTCCCTGCTCGAGCACAATGCTTGCGACTGCATGATCCTCGACCTGATGCTGCCAGGCATCAACGGCTACGAGGTGTGCAAAGCGATCCGCGCACGCGGCATCGAGCTGCCGATCATCATGCTGACCGCGCGCGGCCAGGAAGCCGACAAGATCCGCGGCCTGGACTCGGGTGCTGACGACTACGTGACCAAGCCGTTCTCGGTGGGCGAGCTGGTGGCGCGCGTGCGCGCCGTGTTGCGGCGCAATCAACGCCATAGCGTCACAAGCACCCTATTGACCATCGGCGCCGTCACCGTCGACCTGGGCACCCAAACCGTACACCGCGACGGCAGCTCGATGCCCCTGTCATTCTACGAGGTGGAGCTGTTGAAGCTGCTGCACGAGCGACTGGGCGAGCCGGTCTCGCGCGACGAAATCCTCGATCGCGTCTGGGGACAGAAGGCCAACCCCACCAATCGCACCGTCGACAACTTCGTCGTCAAGCTCAGGCGCAAGCTCGAACCCGACCACGATCGCCCCAAGCACATCCTCACGGTCTACGGGCACGGTTACAAATTGGTGCTGTAGTGGGCGCTGCCGGCGTCCGGACCGCCAATGCCTGGATACGGCAGAAACATCAGCAACATCGGCAAGTTACGTCCCATTGGCCCAGGTACGGGGCGCCCGGGTGCGGCTTGACCCGCGGGCGTGGCACCGATACAACGCGAGCCTCGATCCCGTGAGTAGCGACGGCGAAATGCCCGGACCCGCGAAGCAGGCATCGGCCGCCGAGCGTATCGGCCGTCGTGTCGGCCTCGTAATTTTCTGGCTGGTGACCGCCTACCTGGTCGCCATGAGTTGCCTCTCGGTCATCCCCGCCCTGTACTTCCCCTCACTGGCACCGCGGCCAAAACCGCTGCCCACAGCCACCTGCGCGAACGAAATCGAAGCGCTCGAAGGTGAATTGGTCGAGGCGGCCCGCCGCCACCTCGAGCAGCGCAGTGTGCGCGGCATGAAGCGCTGGCTCGACGGCTGGGACGCCCGCTACATGCGCATGGACGGCGGCTGCGGCCCACTGGATGCCAGCCGCCAGGACCTCCAACGCGTGCGCGACGAGTTCGAAGACATGCTCGAGCGCTACGGCCAGACCCCATCACCGATTCAACAGCGGATCCGCCACCGGCTCGACGAGCTTCGACCGGCCGGCAACGGATCCGAACAGCAGAGCTGATATGGAAACCATGGAAGAATCAACTGAGGGTGAGCAAAGCCCAACTTTCGACGCCCTCGACCTCTCCGACGAGGTGCGCGAAGCCCTCGACGAGATCGGCTACGTCACACCGACCCCGGTCCAGCTGGCGACCTACGGACCGGCGGTGGACGGCCAGGACATCATCGTCCAGGCGCGTACGGGCACCGGCAAGACCGCCGCCTTCACCATCCCGCTGGTCGACCGCATCGTGCAGAGCGACGGCGGTGTGCAGGCGCTGGTGCTGGCACCGACGCGCGAGCTGGCCCTGCAGAGCAGCCGCGAGCTGGCACGCATTGGCAAGCACCGCGGCATTCGCTCCGTGGCCGTCTATGGCGGCGCCCCCATGGGGCGTCAGATCGAGGAACTCGAAAGTGGCGCCCAGATCGTCAGCGGCACCCCCGGGCGCGTCCTCGATCACCTCGAGCGCGGCACGCTCGACGCATCGAGCCTCAAGGCCCTGGTGCTCGACGAAATGGATGAGATGCTCTCCATGGGCTTCGCCCGCGAACTCAACGCCATTCTGGAGCGCCTACCCCCGCCCGACCGGCGCCAGACCATGTGCTTTTCGGCCACGGTCGACGACGATGTGCGCGACCACGCCGAGCGCCATATGCGCGACCCGCAGATGGTCTCGCTGTCGAGCGACGCGGTGGGCGCCGAAGAGGTCAGCCACTACGTCTACATGGTCAGCGGTAGCGATCGCGTCGGCGATCTGGTGCGCGTGCTCGAGGTCGAAGACCCCGAAAGCGCCATCATCTTCTGCAATCTGCGCTCCGAGACCGAACGCGTGGCCTACGCCCTGCAGCGCGCGGGTTTCGACGCCGACTGGCTCAACGGCGACCTACCGCAGTCCGAGCGCGAAAAGGTCATGTCCCGCACCCGCGCCGGCAAGCTGCGCTACCTGGTTGCGACCGACGTGGCCGCCCGCGGCATCGACGTCTCACACCTGACCCACGTCATCAACTATAGCTTCCCGGAGGCGACGGCGATCTACGTACACCGCACCGGTCGCACCGGTCGTGCCGGCCGCACTGGCTGCGCCATCTCCCTGGTCAGTCCTCCGGAACTTGGCCGTCTCTATTACCTGCGGCTGCAGTACAAGATCTTTCCGGTCGAGCGCAGCCTGCCGACCGAGGGCGAGCTGCAGACGCGGGCCGAGGCCGATCGCATCGCGCTGCTGTCGGCCGCCTTCACTGGAGCACAGAGCCCCGACTCTCTGGCCCTGGCGCAGCGACTTTTGACCCATCCGGAGGCCGAGCGCATCGTCGGCGGCCTGGTCGCGGCCTTCTTCGGCGCCAGCACCCAAGAGGGCGAAGACGCCGACGAACAGGCCGCGGCCGCACGCCGCCGCGGCCCGACCGCGCGCCGTCGCCCCGCAGCCCGCACGGTCGAGCCGAACGACGAGGACGGCGATGGCGACGGGCCGCAGCGGGGCCGCAACGCAGCGCGCCGCAGCCGCCCGGCCGCGCGCGCACCGAGCAAGCGCCCCCCGGCCCCCGAAGAGGACATCACCTTCACCGAGACCAACGCGGACGTTCCGCCCGATACCCCGCTGGCCACCCTCTACCTGAAGGTCGGCCGTAAGGACGGCGCGCGCGTGGGCGAGATCGCCCGGCTGGTGCGCGAGGCCGGCGATCTGCGCCGCGCCGACGTGGGCAAGATCCGCATGCGCGACCACCACACCCTGGTGCAGATTCCCGAGGCCCAGCTGGACTCGCTGATCGAGGCCCTGAAGGACCAGCAGCTGCACGAACGGGAGCTGTCGCCCCAGCGCGCCAATCGGGAGCCGGCATGAACGGAGCCGGGGGCCCCTGGCGCGCGCTGCCCATGGTCATCCCCGCCTACCTGGCCATGGCCTGTGGCGGTGGCGACGAGCCCCAGCAACCGCCGAGCCGCGAGCGATCGCGCGGGGTGCCCGAATTTCAGGCACCGATGCCGAACCCGGACGCTCCGGCCGCCGCAGCGGCGCGCCCACCACGTCCCGGCAGCACGGCACCGGCCAGCCCCAGGCCCAGCACCGACCCGGGCGCCGAAGCCGAAGCTCAAGCCGAAGCCGAAGCCGAAGAGAAGAAGCGCGACTACGCCGCCGAGCTGAAGGCGGCCTTCGGTAGCCCCCTGGGCTGCATGGGCCAGCGCGAGGCCGGCGAGCAGCTGCCGCCCCGGATCACGCTGCAGCTGCAGGCCCACGTGCTCGATTCCGGCCGCATCACCCGGGGCTACGTCAGCGCCCCTGGCCTGCAAGCCCAGGAGCTGAGCTGCCTGGAACGCCAGCTGCGAGCCGCCCGCCTGCCCGGCGCAATCGAAGGCGCACCCCGCCAGATCAGCACCACCGTGGGCATCGAATTCAAAGCCGCCGCGGCGGCCGCCAAAGGCCCTTGACCCCGTAATTGGGGGGTTTTGGATACCGATGCGGGGGCGCAGTCGGGGTTGCTCGGCCCGCGGCGGCTCCGCTATCCTGCCGGCACTTCCATGAGCGCTCCGACGCCGGCTACCGACACCGCAACATCCCCGGCCATCGAGAGCGGAACGCTGCTCGGCGGTCGCTTTCGGGTCGAACGCCCCAGCCACGAGGACGCCCTGGGCGCGACCTTGCTGGCCCGCGACGAAAAGACCCGCAAGCCGATCGCGATCCGCGTGCTATCGCAGCGCATCGTGACCGACACCGACACCTTCGACGCCATCCGCGGCGAGGTGAAGGCCGCCGCCAAGCTCAAGCACCGCTCCCTGATGGGCACCTACGGCGTCGGCACCCACGGCGGCAACCATCCCTTCATCGCCACCGAGTGGGTCAATGGCGAACCCCTATCGGAGCTGGTCGTAAAGCGGCGGCAAGCGCAGCAACCCCTGAGCGTGCGCGGCGCCTACAACGTCATCGCCCACGTGTGCAAGGCGCTGGGCACAGTGCACGATAGCAGCTGCCACGGTGCACTGCGCCCGAGCGTGGTGTGGGTCTCGCGCAGCGGTCGCGTCAAGATCGGCGACCTGGGCGTCGGGCTGGCCCTGGTCGGCTCGGGCAAGTGGGCGCTACTGCCGGCCGAGGAGCAGGCCTACCTCGCTCCGGAGGTCAAAGCCGACGGCACCCCCGACGCGCGCAGCGACGTCTTCGGCATCGGAGCCCTGCTCTACGTGATGCTGACCGGGCGCTCGCCAATGGACGACTTCGTGCCCCCGTCCCAGGCCCACCCGGATGCCACCGAAGAACTCGATGCCATTCTGATGCAGTGCCTGGCGGTGGATCCCACCCAGCGCTACCAGGACGTCAAGGACATCGCCGCGGCCCTGCTGCCGCTGGTGGCAAGCACCCCGGAACCGGAGGGCAACGAGTTCGGCGTCGACCTGGAACTCGACATCGACATCGCCATGTCGATCGCCCCGCCCGCTCCGGAACCGGCCCACGACGCCCCCGCGGCGGTGGTCTTCCAGGGCGCCAGCGCACCGGCCGGTGCCATCCCCGCTGTCGCCCCCGCGCCCATGGCGGCGCCCAATCCGCTGGCCGCGCCCGCACCGATGGCGGCCGAGCCCGCAGCCCCGCGCAAGCGCCTCGAAGACGAACTCGGGGAGTTGACCGACCGCCTCACCCAAAACGACGCCCCGCGCTGGATGGCGGTCAAGGGAGGCCTAGACCACGGCCCCTTCACGGCGCGCGAGCTGATCAAGCTGATCGTGGAGGGCGAAGTGCTCTCCGAACATGGCCTGCTGAACATGGACAGCAATGAGCGCAAGCCGCTGGCCGAGTGGGAGGAGTTCCAGGACTTCGTGCAGCAGTACAAGCTGCGCCGTGAGGAGGCCGAGCACGCCGCCGCGCTAGAGGCCTCGACCAAGATCGAGCGCCGCGGCAACGTCGCGAAGTTCGCGATCCTGGGCGGCTCGCTGGCCCTGATCCTCTTTGCGGGCGGCGGCTACTTGCTCAGCCGTCAGGCCGCCGAAAAGCGCGAGGCCGGTGACGACGTGGACCTGGCCGCCATGTTCGAGAGCGGCCAGGTTCAGATCCAGGGCACCGCCGGCATCCTCAAGGCACCCACGGGCGGCAAGCGGCGCAAGGGCGGCGCCCGCTCGGGTGGCGGCGGAGGAGGCTTCACCTCCTACGAGGACGCCATGAACACCGCCATGGAGCTCGGCGATGCCACCAAGGGCGGCGGCGAACGCCAGCTGCGCAGCTCCGACGTGGCGGGCGTAATGAATCGCAAGCTCAACACCCTCTTCGGCTGCGTCTCCCAGGAACTCCGGCGCGGTGGCCGTCTGGGTAACGTGCGTATCGACCTCGCCATCCTCGGCAGCGGCAAGGTCATGGGCGCCAGCGTCAACACCGGTAGCGGCGCCTTCAAGAAGTGCATCGCAGCCAAGGTCCGCAGCATCCAGTTCCCGTCCTTCCCGGCGCCGCGCATGGGCGCGCGCTATTCCTTCGACGTCGATTGACGGCCCGGCCCCGATCGGGCAGGAGCATCGGTCATGGGGCGGCGCACAAAGCGGCAGGCCTGGCTGGCGATGGCCGCCGCATCTACGGTGACGGCGCTGTCGCTGGCCGGCTGCGAGCAGGTGGTGCGCGGCGGTCTGGATGAGCACCAGGCCAACGCTCTGATTCTCGCGCTCGACAACGCCGGCGTGGCGGCGCGCAAGCGCAAGGGCCGGGCCGCAGCCGTCCGGGGCGCCGCTGGCTACGAAATCCTGGTCCAGCGCGACCGCCTGCCCGAGGCGATACGCATCGCGGACGCAGCTCCCGCGCAAGCGCCCGCTGGCCCGCCACTGGGAGACGAGGACGACCAGGTCGCCGCGCCCCTGGTGCCGACGCCGGGGCAGCAGCGCCTGGCCGAGGCGCGGGCCATCGCCGCCCGGCTCGAACGCTCCCTCGTGGAACTCGAGGGCATCAGAGCCGCGCGCGTGCACCTGAGCCTGCCCGACCCCGCCGCCCGACCCCTCGACGAGCCACACGCCACGGCCAGCGCCTCGGTGCTGCTATGGCAGGCGGCGGACGGCACGGGCAGCGCGGAACCACCTGACGATGGGGCCCTGCGCCGACTGGTGGCAGGGGCCGTCTCCGGCCTGAGACCCGAGGCCGTGGCGCTTTTGCGCACCGCGGCCCCCACCCATCCGAGGCCCCCTTCCGGCGCGGCGCGCAGCCACGGAGCCCGGGCCGCGCGCGACTTTCGCGCGGGCCTCGGCGCCAGCTTGGCCCTCAATGCGGTGCTGGCGATCGCCGTCGCACTGCTGTGGCGGCGCCGCTCGCGACCGGACCTGGCAGGCCGGTAGCGCCCTCAGGCCTCCACGATCGCCAGAACCTGCCCCTCTTCGACCGCCTCGCCCTCGCTGCAGCGCAGCTCCACCAACGTGCCGGCCTCCGGAGCTTCGACGGGCACCTCCATCTTCATCGACTCGAGGATGACGATGGGCTCGCCCGCTTCCACGCGATCGCCCGGCCGCTTCTCCAACTTCCAAACCGTACCCGCGATATGTGCTGTGATCTCGAGGCCCATGATGCCCTCAGCCGAATCCACCCCGGTGCACCCCGATGCCCCCCGAGGAACCTACGGGGAGCCATCTGAGCAGGAAAAACGCGAAGGGGTGCGTCCACGGCTCCGTATCAAAGCTTTGCGCCAGATGGCAAGCCGTTGAAATGAAGGGAGAATTCCCTGCGCGGCGAGGGTGGGGCCATTTGACAGGCACGGGGCCCACAGCTAGTCTCTCCCGTTAGGCGAGCCATCGGACCGCCCGCCGGAATACCCCCAGAATTCCGCGTCCCGACTCTTGGGTAGCAGAGCTTGAATCGGTAGCCACGGAGAAGCACCCGCGATGACTGAGCAGAAAGAGTCTTCCGTCCTCTTCAACCTCCGGGAGTTGATGAACCTCGAGGAAGACCGCATCCAGGCCGAGGAAGAAGAGGCGCGGCTGAAGGCCGAAGAAGAGGCGCGGCGCAGGGCTGAGGAAGAAGCCCGGCTGAAGGCCGAGGAAGAAGCCCGCATTCGCGCCGAGCAAGAAGCCATCGAGGCCGAAGAGCGCCGGGTTCGCGACGAAGCAGCTCGCAAGGTCCGCGAAAAAGAAGAAGCGGAGCTACGCATCCGGCTGCAGGCGGAGCAGGAGCACCGCGCGCGCGAGGACGCCAAGCTGCGCGAGCACGAGCTGAAGATGCGCGAGCTGGAATCCCAGCAGCGCAAGGGCATTCCGCCGATCGCGATGGCCGCGGTGGTATTGCTGGTGGCCGGTGGCGCGGCCTTTGGTTATCTGGGAGTTTATAAGCCCGCGCAAGAACGGGCCGAGGCCGAAAAGGCCGCCGCCCAGCGCCTGGCCGAACAACAGGCCAAGGAAAAGCAGCGCATCGCCGACGAGCTCGCTGCCAAGGAAGCCGAAGCCGAGCAGCTCGCTGCCGAGAAGGCAAAGGCCGAAGAAGAGGCCAAGCGCAAGGCCGAGGAAGCCGCTGCGATCGCCAGCCGTAGCAGCAGCTCCTCGAGCGATTCGGATCGACCCCGCACACGCCGTCCCTCCGCCCGCAAGGCCAAGAAGAAGAGCAGCGGTGGATCTTCGCGCAGCTCGGGCGAAGACGATCCATTGGCAGGCCTCGACGGCCTCTAATCCGTCGGCTTTTCCTCGCATAAGAAAGAGATGGCGCACCGGCGCGACCTGAGCGATCGCGGTCGGCTGTTGCTCGGCCCCCATGCGGTGCGCGAAGCGCTCACCGTACGCTCGGCCACGGTGGCCGTGGTCTACGCCGACGCCCGCGAAGGCCGCGCCCTGGGCCCCCTGGAGCGCTTGGCGCGCGAGCGCGGGGTGGCGGTCGAAGGCCGCAGCCGCGACGAACTCGACGCGCTCAGCGGCGGCGATCGCCACCAGGGCATCGTCGGCATCGCGGGCGACTACCGCTATTGCGAACTCGAAGACCTGCTCGAGCGGGCCCGGCCCTGCCCGCTGCTCCTGGCGCTCGACCAGGTCCAGGATCCACACAACTTCGGCGCCATGGTGCGCAGCGCCGTCGCCTTCGGCGTCGACGGCATCCTCACCCTGCGCCATCGGGCGGCGCCGGTCTCGGCCGCCGTGGTGCGGGTCTCGGCCGGAGCCACCGAGCGGGCGCGCATCGCCCGCGTGGGCAACCTGGCACAGACCCTGGTCGCCCTGCGCGAACGCGAGCTACAGGTGGTCGGGCTCAGCGGCGACGCCGAGCACGACCTCGACACACTGCCGGCGCCGCCAGCCGGGCGCGTGCTGGTGGTGGGCTCCGAGGGCCGAGGCCTACGGCGCCTTACGGCCGAGCGCTGCGACCTGCTGGCGCGGCTGCCGTTGGCCTCGGGCTTCGAATCGCTCAATGCCTCGGTGGCGGCGGCGCTGGCCATCTACGAGTCCACCCGGGCGCGGCGGGAGACCCTCGCGCACCAGGACGGGAGAGCCGACGATGGGCGATGACGCAGGTTTTCGACGGGTATGCCTTTTGACCGGCGGCGGCGATGCGCCCGGGCTCAACGCCGTGATCCGGGCCTTCGTCAAGACCGCCGAACAACTGGGCATCGAGGTCTACGGCAGTGAAGACGGCTTCGAGGGCCTGATCCAAAGCGGGCGTCTGGTGCGGCTCAAGAGAAAAAGCGTGCGCGGCATCCTACCCAAGGGCGGAAGCATCCTCGGGTGTAGCAACCGCGCCAACCCCTTCGCCTACCCGATGGGCGGCGAAGACGGCAGCGCGCAGCCGGTCGACGTCTCCGAGGCGGTGATGATGCGCCTGGCGCGTCACGGCATCGAAGCGCTGGTGCTGGCCGGCGGCGACGGCACCATGCACCACGCCCAGGCCTTCATGGGGCTTGGCGTGCCGGTCATCGGCGTGCCCAAGACCATCGACAACGACCTCTCCGCCACCGACTACACCTTCGGCTTCGACACCGCCCTGAGCACGGCCACCTGGGCCATCGACGCCCTGCATTCCACCGCCGAGTCCCACGACCGCGTGATGATCGTGGAGCTGATGGGCCGCTATGCCGGCTGGATCGCGCTATGCGCGGGTATCGCCGGCGGCGCCGACGTGGTGCTGATCCCCGAGCTGCCCTACGACATCGAGCGCGTCATCGGACACATCCGCGCCCGCTCCGAGCGCGGCGCCAGCTTCAGCATCGTCGTGGTCGGCGAGGGCGCGCGCCCGATCGCCGGTCCGCGCGCCACCCTCGAGGCCGAGCGCGAGGGGCAGCTCGAACGCCTCGGGGGCGCCGGCCAGGCCCTGGCCGATGCGCTGCAGGGGCGCATCGGCCACGAGGTTCGTGTCACGGTCCTCGGTCACCTGCAGCGCGGCGGCTCGCCATCGGCTTTTGACCGCCTGCTCGGCACGCGCTTCGGGGTCGCCGCCGCCCACTGCTGCAAGCGCGGCCAGAGCGGGCTGATGCTCGCACTCCGAGGCGAGCAGATCGTGGAGGTCCCGCTCGACGATGCGGTGCTCGAACCCAAGTTGGTGCCCATTGACGGCGAGTTGATGAGCGCCGCGCGCGGTGTGGGCATCGAGCTGGGCGCAGCGCATGGCGCCGCTGAATGATCCGAGTCCTTTCCGGCCAGAGAAACACCATGGCGAAATATCCGACGACTCCCATGTGCGACGGCGCGCTACTCGAGGCCTTCGAGCCTAGCGTGCGCGACAGCGACATCTTCTGCGCCACCGTGCCCAAGTCGGGACAAACTTGGCTGATGGCCCTGATGTTTCATCTCAGAAGCCGCGGCCTCGATCCCGAGATGGGCGGCAAGGATCGCATGGAGGTGATGCCGTGGCTCGAACTGCCCTTCGACGTACGCACCCGAACTCCCCACGAACGGAGCGAGCGCCTTTCGCACTTCGCCACCCTCCCCGACCCTCGCATCTTCAAGATGCATGTCAGCTACGACGAGATCCCTAGACCGGCCGTGTCCCACAGCCGCATCGTGACCATCACCCGCGACCCACGCGAACTTCCCTTCTCCATGTACAACCACCTCGATGGCATGGGACGCCTCACGCCCGAGCAGGAAGACTTCAACGTCTATTTCGAGAGCTGGCTCGAGACCGGCTACTTCTTCGAAGTCGTGCGCTCCTTCTGGCCCCACCGCGAAGAAAACCACCTGCTGTGGCTGCGCTACGAGGATTTGCAGGCCGATCTGCCGGGCCAGGCCCGACGCCTCTGCGACTTCCTCGGCTGGCCCCTGCACGACGCCGACCTCGAGCGTGTGCTGCCGCTGGTCTCCTTTTCCCACATGCAGGGAGAGGAAGACCGACGGCGCATGGAGCAACCGGAGCAGTCGATATGGCGCGAGGGCAAACGCTTCTTTCGCGAAGGCGCCGTGGGCAACAACAGCGAGCGCCTCTCGGAGTCGCAGCGCCGGCGCGTCGTCGAGCGCGCCCGCGAGCTTCTGCATCCCGAGTGCTTCGACTTCGTGATGTCGCTCGATTGACCACCCCAAAGAGCATGGGAAGAGGTCCGTCTCGCATTCACTTCTGAGTTGAAGTACGCTGATGACGTCTTGCGTCGGAGCATCGCGCGACGGATGCCGAGCGCGCCAGTGATCGCTCACCTGGCTTTCCTCACCAGTGCCCGCAGCAGGACCGCAGGACCCAGCCAGGAGACGTTCGAATGCCGCGCCACACCCTTGCGTTCTCGGCTCTTGTCGCACTGCTCGCGTCACCGCTGGCCTGTAGCGACGACGATGGCGATGACGCCAGCGGCGCTGGCGCCCACGACGCCTTCGGAAACGCCAATACCGGCGGCGCGGGTAGCGGCCTCGGCGGGGCCGGCGATGGTAGCGGCAATGGTAGCGGCCTCGGCAGCGGCGGCGGGCTGACGGCGGACACCGCCTGCGGCATGGGCAGCGCGTCCGCGCAGCTGACGCCCGTCAACATGCTGGTGATGTTCGACCGCTCGGCCTCCATGGACGACAACGGCAAGTGGCCCAACGCCACCGCGGCGCTGATTTCGTTCTTCGAGAATCCGGCCTCGGCCGGCCTGCGCGTCGCCTTTCGCTTCTTTCCCGACCGCGACCCCGGCTGCAACCAGGACGGCTGCGACCCACAGATCTGCTCCCAGGTGCTGGTGGACATCGACTCGCTAACCGCCGACCCCGCGCCCGCCGACGCCCAGGAGGGGCGCCTGGTCGACGCCATCGTCAACGCCGGACAGCGAGGCGGCGGCGGCACGCCGATCCACGCCGCACTCGACGGGGCTTTGCGCTGGGCTGGGGCGCACCAGGCTTCCTTTCCCGACGAAAATACCGTGGTGATCTTCGTAACCGACGGCGAGCCCAACGGCTGCGACGAAAACTTCGACAACATCGCCACGCTGGCGGCCAATGCGCTCTCCAGCTCCGGCGTGCACACCTACGCCATCGGCCTGGAAGGCTCGAGCGAGGCCCAGATGAATCAGCTGGCGCAGGCGGGCGGCACCGGCGACGGCATCTTCATCGGCAACAGCGCCAACGCCGAGCAGGAGTTGCTGGACGCGCTCAACGCCATCCGCGGCGAGACCCTCTCCTGCGACTTCCCGATGCCCCAGCCGACCGATCCCTCCATGCCCATCGATCCCGCGCGCGTCAACGTGACGTTCACCGCAGGTGATGGCACCGCCAACACCTTCGCCCAGGTCAACGATGGAGCCTCCTGCGGTAGCAAGAGCGCCTGGCACTACGACCAGCCGAGCGCGCCCACGCGCATCACCCTCTGCCCCAGCGCCTGCGAGCGCGTGCGCTCCGATCCCAACGCCCAGCTGCAGATCCTGATCGGCTGCTCGACCTGCGGTATCGATCAGGACTGCGGTAGCGGCGCGCCTCCAGGCAGCAGCGGACTGCCGCCCGTGTTCGTCGACTGAGGTCAGCGCACTCTCGCCGCGGCCGCTCAGAACGCTCCCGCAACGCCGAAAGCCATGGCGTCGCCCCTAGACCCAGCACGCTGGAACGCAGCCTCAGGCCCGCCGGGCGCGCCCGCTGGCATGGCGCCTGATCGACCGGCTCGCGCGCAAGCCAGACGGCGTCGCTCAGCGGGATCAGGACTACATGCACCGCAGCCGACCCCGCCACGAAGCAATCACGAGCCAATACGGAGTGGAGGTGGAGTTCGACCCGATGACGCCATGGCTCGACCGCAGAACCATCACCGGCGCCACGTGTTGTACTTCACGATGCAGTAAAGGGCGCGCACGCCGTCTCTCCAGCCGACCTTCTTGCCCTCGTCGTAGGTGCGGCCCGAATAGGAGATGCCCACCTCGTAGATGCGCAGGCCCATCTTCGCGACCTTGGCGGTGATCTCGGGCTCGAAACCGAAACGCTCTTCTTCGATGACCAGCGACTCGATGACCTCGCGCCGGAAGACCTTGTAGCAAGTCTCCATGTCGGTGAGGTTCAGGTCGGTCAACATATTCGACAGCTCGGTCAGAAAGCGATTGCCCACCGAGTGCCAGTAGTAGAGCACCCGATGGGACCGGCCGCCGACGAAGCGCGAGCCGAAGACCACGTCGGCCCGGCCGTCGACGATGGGCTGTATCAAGCGCCCGTATTCGTCCGGGTTGTACTCGAGGTCAGCGTCCTGGATCAGCACGATGTCACCCGTGGCTCGCGCAAAGCCGGTGGCCACGGCTGCGCCCTTGCCGCGGTTGAATTCGTGAAAGCAGGCCTCGACGCCGTCGCTGGCAGAAAGCTCGATGAGCTTTTGGCGACAACCGTCGCTGGAGCCGTCGTCGACGAGGATGATTTGCTTGTCGGTTATGAATTCGGAAGCGGCGCTTTGCACGCGTCGCACCACCTCTTCGATGGTGGAGACTTCATTGTAGACGGGTATGACTACACTGAGCCTCACGCGCCTGCGCCCCTACTTGTGCCGATGGCGCCGTTGCCCACGTCGACGCCCCTCGCCGAACGCCTGCTCGATGCGCCGGGCACCCCGCCCGAGCGCCTGCAGCAACTTGCTCGTTGTCGCTGGACGCACGCTCACGCCACCCCAGAAGGCGAGCCCACTGATTTCGAGCACGGGTGCCGAAGCGGACTCCGGGTCGGGACAGCGATTGGTGAAGCCTCCCATGAGGCCGAGACCGCTCGAGCGCACGCGCACGTTGGGGGGCACGATGACCTCCACGCCGCCCATGACCGCCGTGCAGTGGATGCGATGCAGGCCCGGTCCGAAGTTGGCCTCGGAGAGGTCGAGCACGGCCCCGCCCCAAAACGCCAGGGCGCTCATCTGCTCGGGGACGGCAAAGCGCCCGCCCTTGCGGTTGCCTCCGAGCACCGCGACCACCGACTCTTGGGCGTCTACCTCGGCAAGGGCGGCCTGTGGCGAATTCAGCGCGGGCAACCCCTGGGTCGCCCGCTGGATCTGAGCCGGATTTTCGGCGCTCTCGACCAGGCCGAGCCGGCGTTCGAGTTCGTCCAGCTCGATGAGATCGTCGGCGTATGCGTGACGCAGCAAGGTGCTGACCTCCAGGCGCTCTTCTTCGAGTTCCTCGGCGCGCCTTCGGTCGACCATCAGAGAACCAGGATAGCGCACTTTGCCCGATGACCGGAGCGCCCCCCGCTCCCGGGCTCAAGCCGCGTTGGCAGCGGGCAGGGGCCGTCGTATCATCACCGCCATGGCACGCACGGCTGCGGCGCTGGTGATTGGCAACGAGATCCTCAGCGGCAAGATCCAGGAAGCCAACCTGGCCTACCTCGGTCAGGAGCTGTTCAAGCTCGGCATCACCTTCGCACGCGCCATCATTTGCCCAGACGACATGGACGTGATCGGCGCCGACCTCAACGCCCTGCGCGCAGCCCACGACTTCGTCTTCACCAGCGGCGGCGTCGGCCCCACCCACGACGACATTACGCTGGCTGCGGTCGCCCGCGCGTTCGACGTAAAATTGGTGCGCGCACCCGAGATCGAAACGCTGATCCGGGGCTACCACGGCGAGCGCGTGACCGAGGATCACCTGCGCATGGCCGATGTGCCCGAGGGTGCGCGCCTGATCGCCAGCGCCGACGTGCCCTGGCCCACGGTGGCCATCGAAAACGTCTTCATCTTTCCGGGCGTGCCCGAGATCTTTCGGCTGAAGTTCCCGCCTTTGCGCCAAGAGCTAGGCGACGGCAGCCGCTTCTTCAGCCGCGCGGTCTACACCTTCTGCGACGAAGGCGAGATCGCCCACTTATTGTCCCGCGAGCAAGATGCCGCACCGGAACTCTTCATCGGCAGCTATCCGCGCTTTCGCGGCGAGGACTACCGCCTGAAGGTCACCGTCGACGGCGCCGACGAGCAGGCGGTCTCCGCTACCCTGGAGCGCATCGTGGCGGCACTGCCAGCGGACAAGATCGTACGCGTGGATTGAACCCGCTTGAGCGGAATGGGCCTCGGGTCCTTGCCGGGTCGTTACCGGGTCGTCATCGCTCCCATCGCCCCGCCCTCACGGGGGGATTGGACGCAGCTTCATCTCGACGGTGGTCTCGCCCGGGGGCAGGCGCAGCCGCACGTCATGGGGAAAATAGCCGGGGGCCTTGAAGGTGATGTACTTGATGCCCGGCTTCATCGCCTTGGGCTTCACCGCCAGCACCTTGGCGCTGCCTGCAAACTCACCGTTGACGTAGACGGTGGTGGACTCGGGCACGGCGACCACCTTCAGCCGTGCGGGCGTCGGCCGCGGCGGCGGCTGGCAAGCGACGCAGACGAGCACGGCCACCAAGGCCAGCGCGAAACGCAGTAGCGCCCGGCGCCCTATGGGCTCGGCTATTCCCATTCGATCGTTGCCGGCGGTTTGCTCGAGATGTCGTAGACCACGCGATTGCAGCCGCGCACTTCGTTGATGATGCGCGAGGAGACCCGGGCCAGCAGATCGTAGGGCAGGCGCGCCCAGTCGGCCGTCATGGCGTCGCGCGAGGTAACCGCGCGAATGGCCACGGCGTATTCGTAGGTGCGGTCGTCGCCCATCACGCCCACGCTGCGCACCGGCAGAATCACGCAAAAAGACTGCCACAGGCTCTCGTAGAGTTCGGCGGCGCGGACTTCTTCCTGCAAGACGGCATCGGCCTCGCGCAGGATCTCGAGCTTCTCGGCGCTGACCTCGCCCAGGCAGCGGATCGCCAGGCCCGGGCCCGGGAAAGGCTGACGCCACAAAACCCGCCGCGGCATGCCCAGCTGGGCGCCCACCTCGCGCACCTCGTCCTTGAAGAGTTCGCGCAGGGGCTCGATCAACTGCAGGCGCATGCGCTCGGGCAGGCCGCCGACGTTGTGATGGGTCTTGATGACGGCGCTGGGGCCCTTGAAAGAGACGCTCTCGATCACGTCCGGGTAGAGCGTGCCCTGCACCAGAAAGTCGACCTGGCCCAGCTTGCGCGCTTCTTCCTCGAAGACGTCGATGAAGATGCGGCCGATGGTCTTGCGCTTGGTTTCGGGGTCGGTGATGCCGGTGAGGGCGTCGAGGAAGCGCTTCGAGGCATCGACGTGCACGAGCTTCAAGCTCATGTGGTCGCGCACCATGCGCACCACCTGGGCCGCCTCGTCTTTTCGCAACAGACCATTGTCCACGAAGATGCAGGTCAACTGCTCGCCGATGGCGCGCGAGACAAGCGCCGCGGCCACCGACGAGTCGACGCCGCCCGACAGCCCGCAGATCACCTGGCCGTCGCCCACCTGCTCTTTGACGCGCGCCGTGGTGTCGTCGACGAAGGAGCTGGGCGTCCAGCTGGCCTCGAGCCCGGCGACGTCGAAGAGGAAGGCTCCGAGCATCTCGTCGCCCAGGTCGGTGTGGGCCACTTCGGGGTGAAACTGCACGCCGTAGATCTTGCGCGCGGCGTCACCGATGGCGGCGAAGGGGGAATTTTCGCTGTGGGCCAACACCTCGAAGCCCTCCGGAATCGCCACCACACGATCGCCGTGGCTCATCCAGACGTTCGTGGAGGCGCCGGCTTCGAGCCCCGACAGGATGCCCAGGGGCCGGTCGACGGTGATGGTGGCCGGACCGTACTCCTGGTGCTCGGCGGTCTCGATGCGGCCGCCCAGCAGCCGGCAGGTCAGCTGCTGGCCGTAGCAGATGCCCAGCAGGGGCTTGCCCAGCTCGAAGATCTCCGGGTCCACGCTGGGGGCATCGGGGCCGAGGGTGCTGGCAGGGCCGCCCGAGAGCACGATGGCGCTGGGGTCGAGCTCGCGGACCTGCGCCAGCGGCACGGTGCAGGGGTGGATCTCGCAGTAGACGTGCTGCTCGCGGATGCGGCGGGCGATCAGCTGGGTGTACTGGCCGCCGAAGTCCAGAATCAGCAGGGTCTGGCGCGGCGGGGCACTCATCGCCGCACCGCCTGGGTCCACTGGTCGCTCACCTGCTGCCTCCGCGTCTAGAAAGGCCGGGAGTGTAGTCAACAATCCCCGAAGCGCCAGCCCCGGAGCGGCGCCAAATCGAGGCTCAGGGCGTGACGACGCGATGCACGACCACCGGCTCCCCCTCCGGATCCTCGACCACCACGCTGCCCTCGGCCACACCCAGCAGGCGCACGGTGTTGGGCTCGCCGCGATAGCTGCTGGTGGTGCGGGCGGCGACGCCGATGCCCGGGGTCGCGACCGTGAGCGTAGAGGCCTCCAGCAATTCGACGCGCCCGGCGCTAAAGAGACCGGCGGCCTCGAGCATGCGGAAGCTGCCGCCGTTGGCCTCGCTGTTGGTCTCGAGCACCACCACCACGCCACCGCGCTGCATGAAGTCGGACAGGGCGTTTGCCCAGCGCGTGCCGAGTTCGAGTAGCTCGTCGTTGCTGGACAACGCCTGGGCGTGCACCAAGAAGGCGTCGGCTGACGCCAGGGCTGCGGTAACCTCGTCGGCGCTCACTTCGCGGGGCTGCCAGCTGCGGCCATCGAGAACCTCGACGCGCGCAATCGCGGCTTCGACGCCGGCCACCGAAGCGTCGTGGGCGCTACCGCGGTAGACCACGGTGCGGACGGGCGCGCCGACGGCCAGGAAGATGGCGTTGCCGACCATGCGCTGCATGCTCTCGTTGACGCTCTCGCTGAAGTCGTGGCCGACGACCACGACATGACCGGGCATGGCGTCAGCGCACTCGGCGGCCGCGCACACCCCGGAGCGGCACACCTCTCCGCACTCGCCGCAGTTGCGGGGGTCGTTCGCGGGGTCGACGCAGCCGCCACCGCAGTCCAGCAAATCGGCGGCGCAATCGTCGACGCACAGGCCCAGCTGGCAGAGCTGGCCGTTGCCGCAGCGCTCGCCGCAGGCGCCGCAGCTGGTGGGCTCGGACTGCAGGTCGACACAGAGACCGTCGCACTCCTTCAGGCCCAGGGCGCAGGCCGGAGGGTGGGGGCCGGCGTCGGGGTCGGCGCTGCTGGCGTCGGGGTCGGCGCTGCCCGTGTCGGGGTCAGCGCTGCTGGCGTCGGGGTCAGCGCTGCTGGCGTCGGGGTCAGCGCTGCCCGTGTCGGGCTGCGTCTTTTCGCCGCCGTCCGCCAGACCGGGTGAGTCGAGGGCGCCTGCATCGGAAGCGGCGTCCACCGAGGCGTCCACCGGGAACTCGACCATCTGGGGCATGGCTCCATCGCCATCGCCATCGGCGCACTCGACAGCCGCGACGTCGGCCTCCAGGCACCGCCCATCACAAAGCGCATAGCCCGGAGCGCACTCGGCACCGACCAGGGCACTGCCGCAGGCGCTGGCCAACGGCAACCACAGCAACATCATCCACCTGGCTCGGGCGGTCGCAGTCATGGCGCATGCTCCTCGGGTTCGTCAGATGCCTGGGGTGCCTCGGCTTCGTCCGTGGTGGCGGCCACGCCGGGGCGCACCACGAATTCCACGCGGCGGTTGGAGGCGTGGGAATCGCGCCGGGGGTTGGGGCGGCTGGAGCCGAAGCCCTGGGCCTGCAGCCGCTCGGCGGGCACGCCCATGGAGACCAGGGCCTTGTGCACGTTCTGGGCGCGACGCTGGCTGAGGCTGAGATTGTAGCTTTCCTTGCCGCGGTCGTCCGCATGGCCCTCGATGTGCAGCGCCCCCCAGTGGGGATTTTCTGCGATCAGGCGCGCGATGGCCTCCAGGGCTGGCCGCGCCCGGTTGCGCACACGGGCACGCTCGGTCTCGAAGAAGACACGACCGTCGAGCACGATGCGGCCGTCCTCGACCGCGACGCTGTCGGGCAGATCGCAGTCTTCGCCGCACTCGATGGCCTCGACGTCGGAGGCCTCATCCAGGTCGGGGCAGCCGTCGCCATCGCGATCGCCATCGGGGTCTTCGGCGGCATCGGGGCAGCCGTCGACGGCGTCGAAGATGCCATCCTCGTCACTGTCGAAGGGCAGCTCGGGGGGACTGTCGGGCGCTGGGTTGGCCTCCGGGCAGCCATCATCGTCAGCGAAGCCGTCGAGGTCTTCAGCCAGTGAGGGACACTGATCGCGCACGTCCGCCACGCCATCGTCGTCGGCATCACTGATGGCGGCCGCCGCGGCGCCGTGCTGGCTGCCGCGCAGGGAGCGCGAGGGCGCGGCGTCGAGACCGAACTCGACGCCCAGGCTCAGCAAGCGTGCATCTTGGTCGGACAGCACGTCCTGGGGCTGCACGACCTGCACATAGCGCAGCGCCGGTGACAGGGCGTGGCCGGCGAACTCGAAGCTGTAGCCGAGCCCCAGCTCCACGCTGGGGCGAGCCAGACGGCCGGTGACGGCGCCGCCGGCTCCGGCTTCGAGGAAGGGCCCCGTGCCGGCGGCACCAAAGGGCTGCAGCCGCAGCACGCCTGAAAGCGTTTCCAGGGTGCCCATGCCGGGGTCGGCCAGGGCGCTGTCGCCAGAGCCATCGGCATCGCCGAACAGCGCCGCGCGCAGCCGAGCGCCGGCCGAGAAAGCGGCCGAAAAGGGCAGGTGAAAGGTGGCCGACACGACCCCGCCCGGTTCAAAGCGATCGCTCTGGGGAGCGCTGACGGGGATGATGGCGCCGGCTTCGACGCTGAGCCAACTTGAGGGAGCCTGCGCCTGCGTTGCGGCCGCGCACACAAGAACACAGCAGGCGACAGCGGCGGCGCCGGCAATGGTAGGGATTCGAGCCATCTCGACCCTCGTGATCGGCTTTTGCCGCCAAATCTTGAGCCGGCCGCGTGCTTACTTTGGCTGTGCGGCGCAGGGAGTGTCGGCCCCTTGGGGAGAACACCGACTCCACAGCGCTTTCGGTTCGGGCTATCGTGATGGACGCAGTTTGCAATCACCGTGTGCGCAGGGAGCCCGTCGCTATGCCCAAATCAATAGCCCCGGTTGAGGTCGACGAGCGGATCCCGATTCGCGGTCAGCACCGCGTCTCGGAGGCCGAAATCGTCCAGGAAGCGATTCCCACACCCGAGGACTTGTTCATCGATCGCGAGCTGGGACGCGGCGGTATGGGGCGCATTCACGTGGCCCAGGACCGGCGGCTTCTGCGCAACGTGGCGCTCAAGCGGCTCGACCGCAAGCTCTCGCGGGAGCCCTTCTACCGCGACGGTTTCGTGGCCGAAGGGCAGATGACCGGACAGCTCGAGCACCCGAACATCGTGCCCGTGCACAGCCTGGCGATCAGCCCCGACGGCGTGCCCTACTTCACCATGAAGCTAGTGGACGGCATCTCCTTTCACTATTGGTTGCGCGACCCCAAGCATGCGGTGGGCAGCAGCGTGCGGCTCGAAGAGGGGCTGTCGATCTTGGTCAAGGTCTGCGACGCCCTGGCCTACTCCCACCACCGCGGGGTCGTGCACCGGGACATCAAGCCCGACAACATCATGGTCTCAACCTTTGGCCAGGTGTATCTGATGGACTTTGGCCTCGCGCGGCTAAGCAAGACCAAGCCGGCCTCCGGCAACCGCGCCCAGATGGAGGCGCCTGGCGCGGTCGGCACGCCCGGCTACATGTCGCCGGAGCAGGCCCGCGGTGTCCCCAGCGAGATGAGCGAAAGCACCGACATCTTCGGCATCGGCGCGCTGCTCTACGAGCTGGTCAGCGGCAAGCTACCCTTCGGTTCCGCGCGCGACGTCGAGACGCTGATGCGCACCACGCGCCAGGGCCGCGTGGTGCCCATCGACAAGGCCACCGCGGGCGTCGGGGCGCCCAAGCGCCTGCGCGAGATCATCGACCGCGCCACCCAGCCCAAGCCCGAAGACCGCTATCCGAGCGTGGTCGAGCTGCAACGCGAGCTTCAAGCGTTCCTGCGCGGCGGGCTGCATCTGCCGCGGCAGCTCTTTTTGCCGGGAGAACTCATCATCCGCGAAGGCGACCCCGGCGACTGCGCCTACATGATCGTCGACGGCCGCTGCCGCGTCTACCGCACCGTCGACGGCAAGCAGGAGACGCTGATGACCATGGAGCCGGGCGAAATCTTCGGTGAGATGGCGCTGCTGCTGGGCGAACCGCGCTCGGCCAGCGTCGAGGCGCTCGACCCGGTGGCCCTGCTGGTGCTCGATGAAAAGACGCTCGAGCAGGGCATCGGCGGCGACGGTTGGGCAAGCGCCCTCCTGCACACCTTGGCCAAGCGTTTCCGCGACCTCGAGCAGATGGTGCGACGCTCGGGCGTCTCGCGCCACGGTTGATGGCGCCTGCGCACTGCCTGTCCGGAGTCCTATCATGAGCGAACTGAACTTGGCCCAGATTCACGAAGCGGTTGCCACCGTGGTGCCCGAGCGCGAGTGCATCGTGCACCGATCGCGGCGGCTGAGCTACGCGGAGGTGAGCGAGCGCAGCCGGCGGCTGGCGAACGTGCTGCGCGTGAACGGACTGGGGCTGCACACGCCGCGGTCAGAGCTTGCAAACCACGAATCAGGCCAGGACCACGTCGCGCTCTACCTCTACAACGGCCCCGAGTACCTCGAGAGCATGTTGGGCTGCTTCAAGGCCCGGGCGGTGCCCTTCAACGTCAACTACCGCTACGTCGAGGAAGAACTGCTGTACTTGCTGGAGGACGCCTCGGCCCGAGCGCTGATCTACCACGCCGACTTCGCAGAGATGGTGGCCGAGCTGCGGCGAGAGTTTCCGGACCTGCTGTTGATCCAGGTGGATGACGGCAAGGGCACGGAGCTGCTCGACGGCGCGCTCGACTACGAGCAGGCGCTTTCGCAGGCCGGCGCCGAACAGCCGGAGCTCGAGTATTCGCCCGACGACCTCTACATCCTCTACACCGGCGGCACCACGGGCATGCCCAAGGGCGTGCTATGGCGCCAGGCGGATGTCTTCGTGGCGGCCCTGGGCGGTCGCAACCGCAAGGGCGAAGAGGTCGAGGAACTGACAGCACTCGTCGAGCGCGCCCGACGCGAGCCCACGCGCGTGCTGCCGCCACCGCCGATGATGCATGGAGCGGCGCACTGGGTGGCTTTTCACACCTTCCACAGCGGTGGCACGGTGGTGATCCAGGACGAAGTGCGGCGTTTCGACCCCGAGGATGTGCTGAAGGTGGTGGCACGGGAACGGGTCGAGGGCTTGCTACTGGTAGGCGATGCCTTTGGGCGGCCGCTGATCGAGGCCCTGGAGCAAAGCGAACTCGAGCTACCGTCGCTGCGTGCGGTCACCAACAGCGGGGCACCGCTCAGTGCGGACCTCAAGCAGCGCTGGATGCGCCGCATTCCGGGGCTGATGGTCGTCGACGCCATTGGCTCATCGGAGTCGGGACAGCAGGGCGTCAACGTCAGCGCGGGCGGCGAAGCGCAAACCGGCAAGTTCGCCCTCTCCCACAGCGCGCGCGTGCTCAGCGCAGACCTCTCGCGGGTGCTTGGGCCGGGCGACGACGAGCTCGGCTGGCTGGCCCAGGGCGGCCGCGTGCCCCTGGGCTATCTGGGCGACGCCGAAAAGACCGCCCGCACATTCCCCGTGATCGACGGCGTGCGCTACTCGGTTCCGGGCGACCGCGCGCGGCTCACGACCGAGGGCGGCGTCGAAGTGCTCGGGCGCGACTCGGTGACCATCAACTCCGGCGGCGAAAAGATCTTCGCCGAAGAGGTGGAAGCCGCCTTGAAGCTGCACCCGGCGGTGTACGACGCCATTGTCTGCGGACGCCCTTCGGAGCGCTGGGGCCAGGAGGTCTGCGCCGTGATCGAGCTGCGGCCCGGGGCGAGCGCCGGTGCGGATGAGATCGGCGCCGAAGCGAGCAAGCACGTGGCGCGCTACAAGCTGCCCAAGGCGTATTTCTTTCGCGAGCGCATCGAGCGCAGCCCGAGCGGCAAGCCGGACTATCGCTGGGCCAAGGCGCAAGTGGGTGGTTAGACCACACCGGCGAAGGAGCCGATGGCCGCCGCGCTCAACGCCAGCCCGACCGACTTGCGGCCCGAGACCGGCTCGCGCATGAAGACGAAACTCAGGAGCGCCGTGACCAGGAAGCCGAGCTGCGGGATGGGGGCGATTACAAGCGCTTTCCCTGCGCGTAGGGCGTACATCGAAAAGACCAGCCTGCAACTCGGCCATCGCGTCAAGGTCCCCGGCGTCGGCGGGGCGCACGCTGAAGCGTAGCGGCTCGTCGGACATGGCGTATCTGGACCGATCACCGAGGCCGCGCCATCGACGCAACCCTTCGAGCGGGCGCCGGCGCGGCGGCCAAGCCTTCTCGCACCGGCGCCCGTGGCCCACTACAATCGCCGGCCCCATGGACCGCATTCCCGTCACCTACTTCCCGGTCGCCACGCAGCAACAACTCCGAGTCAACCATGAGCGAATCGCAGGCAAACCCTACGCCCACTACTGGGACCCGACCTTGTGGCTGCGCGCCGAAGTTCTGCCCGCGATCGAACAACCGATGGAATCAGAGCAGGCGCTGCGCTTCGACGACATCAACGCGTTGCTCGATTCCGGCTACCAAGCGGTGGAAAATGGCTACTGCGAGATGCCCGACGGTAGCGCGTACGTGGCCAGTCTCGTGCCCTTTCCCGGCTGCACGGGCGAGATGTATCGCTGGTGGTTCTGGTGGCATGCAAAGGAGTCGGAGCGCTACACCCTGTGGTATCCGCACAATCACATCGGGGTACGGTGCTTGAGTCCGGAGCGCCTGGTGCAGCCGGGCCTCTCTCACGAAGAGCGCTACGTCGGCACGACGCATCACGTGGACGAATACATCGGCCCCGATCGGATGAAGCTCGCGATCCACTTTCTGGACCCGGCCGAGCTGGGGCTGGACACCGCGCGCTTCGAAGCGGCGGGCATCGTCGGGCACGCCTGCGCCCGAGTCAGCCTGCGCAGCGAGCCGATCGACGCGGCTACCATGGTGCACCTCGCTCGGCGCACTGCCGATGGCATCGAACAGCGCAGCCGCTACTGGATCGGACACGCGCCCAAGTTGCGTGTGCTGGGCGCGCGGATCCCGGTCGACGCGCTCGGCACGGCGCTCGGCATCAAGCGCCGCATGGCCGGTGCGCGCGTGGGCTACGAGCAGCTGCTACACGACCAGATCGAATTCTCCCACCTGTCGACCTTTCTCGCCGACATTCATCGCGAATTCGGTGGCTGATGGGCGCGGCCGGGGGCCCATCGTGGGCGCGTGCAGCTCGCGGGCTCGCGATCGGCGCCGGGGCGGCTCCCGCGGGGCCTCCCTGGGGGCTACCCAAGGGTCCTCCGAGGACATAGGCTCGCCAAATCTTGACTGAGCTCGTGGGCGCCGTGTTGCTCGTACTCGTCTCCTCCGGCCTGTGTTCGGGCGCGGAGGCGGCGCTATTTTCCATTCCACTGGTGCGTGCCCGCCAGCTCGACGAAGAAGGACAGCCCGGCAGCCACGCCCTGCGGACGGTCCGCGAAAACATGGGTCGCCCGATCGCGACGATCGTGGTGCTCAACAACGTGGCCAACATCGTCGGCAGCATCGCCGTGGGCGCCATGGCCGCGCACGTCCTGGGCGACCGCTGGATGGGGCTCTTCTCCGGCGCGCTCACCTTCATGGTGATCCTGTTCGCGGAAATCATTCCCAAGACTCTCGGTGAGCGGCACAACGAACGCCTCGCGCTCTTGCTGGCGACCCCCGTGCTGCTGCTCACGCGCCTACTGACGCCTCTGGTCTGGGCCATCGAACGGATCACGGCTCAAATCGTACGCGGCGACATCGGCCCCACCACCAACGAGGGGGAGATCAAACTCCTGGCCCGCATCGGTGCGCAGGAAGGCGTATTGGAAAAGACCGAGTCCGAAATCGTCGAGCGCGCCTTCCGACTCAACGACCAGCTCGCCTCCGACATCATGACCCCGCGCGTCGCCCTCACCTACCTCAAGGGCAACCAGACCCTGGAAGCCTCGCGCGAACGTCTGTTGAGCTCCCAGCACAGTCGCATGGTGGTGATCGGCGATGATTTGGACGACGTGCAAGGGGTCGCTCTCAAGGACGAGCTACTCGGCGCCCTGGTGGAAGGCCGCGGGGCCGTGCTGGTAAGCAAGCTGATGCGTAGGGCCCGCTACCTGCCAGCCCTGACCCGCGGCGACGCCCTCTTGCGTCACTTCCTGTCGAGCCGCGATCACCTCGCGGTCGTGGTCGACGAATTCGGCGGAGTGGCGGGCGTGGTCACGCTGGAGGACGTTCTGGAGACCATCACCGGCGAGATCGTCGATGAAACCGACCGAGTCGTCGACCTTCAAGCGGCGGCGCGCTCCACCGCCCCGCGCCTCAACGCCGACGACTGAATCGCCGGCGGCAACGAACGGCCCGCCCCAAACGATCCCTGGCGGGCCTCCCGGCCTCCTGATAGCTGCCAGGACGTTTTCTCCGGCGGCGGAAACGGGCGGGCCTCCCGGCCTCCTGATAGCTGCCAGGACGTTTTCTCCGGCCCGCCCCCAGCACGCCCCGGCCTCCCGACAGCCCTCCCGATAGCTGCCAGGACGTTTTCTCGGGATGAGTCTCGGCCCTGGTTCCGCGGCAGTGCCCCGGTCAACTGCGTCACAACGAAAGCATATCTTCAGGAAAATATAGGTTCCGACCATTTGCGGAGCGCTGTCCCACCGTAGGGACCAAGCCCCCTACATTTCTGGAGTCGGGGAAAAAACTACGCGGAGGTCATCAAATGTACTCGGGATTGGGACAGACCCGTTTCAAGGGTTTAGTGTGGGTAGCGACGCTCGCCGGGCTGGTATTTGGCTCGACGGCGACCGCTCAGAGCGTGTGCCCCGGAGAAGACGAATGCACGTTTGAAAAGCCGAACGTCCTGGTGGTGATGGACTACTCGAGTTCCATGGTGGGCTTGTCGAGTTCGCCGAATGAATTCCCCACAGGATCAGGCAACACGCGCTGGCAGGCGCAGTTGGATGCGGTGCGCGCCCTGGTCTCCAATACGGAGTTCACGGGCAACATGCACATCGGGCTGGCGCGCTTCGCCCACGACCCGGATACGTCGAGCGACGGCACCACGTTGACCAATGACACCTCGACCCCGCCCATCACGGACGGCTTCGCAATCGACTTGGGCCTCGACGACGGCGTCGACAGCTACCTCGACTGCAACACCGAGGATCTGAATGGAGCCCTGGACGCCCTGGAGCTGACCCCACCGGCGCCGGAAGACAGCGGCGGCGGCACCGCCGGCGTCATGGGGACCTGGACCAACGGCGCCCTGAACTCGGCCCTGGCCTACATCCAGGACGTCAAGGCTCGCCACAGCGGCGACGTCAATCGCCAGTACCGGGTGATCTTGATGACCGACGGCGCGTGGAACTGCGCTGAAAGCTTCACACAAACAGATTGCGACGACGCGAGCGACGCCCAGGGCAACCAAAACCCGACCCAGGGCGCCGCCGCATTGCTCGCCGACGGCACCGAAGTCTACGTGGTGGGCTTCGCGGACGCAGCCGACTCTTCGCCCCTGGACGCTGTGGCCGCTGCCGGTGGCACCGGCAGCGCCATCGACGCCACCTCTCCCGAGATGCTGGAAGCCGCCCTCGACAGCGTATTGCAGCAAGTGACCGAGGAAATCGTGGTGCCCCAGTGCATCTCGGGGCTTCCCCGCGTGATGATCATCATGGACGCCTCGAGCTCGATGCTGGTCGGCACCAATCCCGGCGACAGCAATTGGGACCAGGCGCGCTACGCGCTCGCTGGCAATCCGGACGCGCCCAACCCCGGCGACGCGGGCTACGTCGAACCGATCTTCGACAAACAAGTGACCCTCAACGACGGCCAGCTGGTCACGATCGAAGACGTCGTTCACATCGGCATGACCGCCTACAACCTGCAGAATACCCAGGAGCTGATGCTTCAGTATGCCCCCTGCGCACGCGACAACTTGCAGTGGGCGATGGATCCATGGACTTCCTGCGGACCGGGCGGAGACTGCGTGAATCCGTACACCGACAACGACCCGATTTCCTGGGACTTCAAGGACAGCGCGGTCGATCCCGTGATCATCAACGGCATGACAGTCGCGCCCTTTGCCCAGCGCACGATGAGCTTCATGCCCAGCTGCAACGGCGGCGGCTCCGAGCGTTGCCTCGGAAGCACCCCGAATACTTACACCGGTGAGGGACTGGCCTTCGCGAGCGGCAACATTACCTCCTACAACAACACGCCCGCCCCCTTCGTCGTCGATCCGGACACCCCCTTCGTCAACATCCTGATCACCGACGGGCAGACCTCGAGCGGGTCCACCAGCCCGACCGGAACCAACGGGATCTTGGACACCATGGTCCAGAATGGAATCCTGACCTACGTCATCGGCTTCGGCACTCCGGGCGGCGGCCAGGGCCAGCTCGACGTCGGCGCGCTCAACGACTACGCCGATTGGGGAGGCACCGGCGTCGGCGACGGCGGCCCCGATGCGCTGATCGTGAGCCCGGGAAGCGGTGGTGCGGCAAACCTGGCCGACGCCATTGCCATGATCATCGGCGGTCTGAACCTCGATCCCTGCTGTCAGCTCAACGACTGCAGCGTCCAGCCGGAGCCCCCCCTACCCTTCTGCGGCAATGGCGTGGTGGACGCGGGCGAAAGCTGTGACCTGGGCGCGGCCAACGGCGGCTACGACAGCGACGGCGTAGGCGGTGCGGCCAGCTGCGACCTCACCTGCACCATCGCCCAGGGCCCCTACTGCGACGACGGTGTCATCAACGGCCCTGAGAACTGCGACGACGGGATCAACAACGGCGCCTACGGTGGCTGCCTCGCTGATTGCTCGAGCCGCGCTCCCTACTGCGGCGACACCACGGTCAATGGTCCCGAGACCTGCGACGACGGAAACGATGTCAACGACGACGCCTGCCGCAACGACTGCACTTCCTGTGGCGACGGGAGCGTGGATACAGCCGCCGGCGAAGAATGCGACGAGACCACCAACGACGGCAGCTATGGAGGTTGCAATGACAACTGCACCCGGGCGGCCTATTGCGGTGACGGCAAGCTGGACGCCGCCTACGAGACCTGCGACGACGGGATCAACGACAACAGCTACGGCAGCTGCTACAGCGACTGTACTCCGGGACCGCGCTGTGGTGACGGGGCTGTCAACGGCGGCGAGACCTGCGACGACGGCAACGACGTCGACGACGATGGCTGCCGCAACACCTGCACCGCCTGTGGCGACGGGGTCATCGACAGCGGCGAGAGCTGCGACGATGGAACCAACGACGGCAGCTACGGCGGCTGCAACAGCGACTGCACCAACGCCGCCCGCTGTGGTGACGGCAACCTCGACAGCGGCAACGAGCAGTGCGATGACGGCAACAACGTGGCCAGCGACGGTTGCAGCGCCACCTGCACCACGGAAACCACGAACACGGATGCCGGCACGACGACCACCGACGCGGGCACGACGACCACCGACGCGGGCACGGCGGGCGCGGATGCGGGCATGACGCCTACGGACATGTCCACCGCTGGATCCGGGGGCGCGATGAGCCCGCCGCAGGCTGGATCGGGCAGCGGAGATCCCGCGTTGAACATGACTGGAACCGGAGCAGCGGGGGCCGGTGGCGCCCTCGGCCCCGACGGCCTTCCCCTGATGCGAACCCAGAGCGGAAGCGGCGGTGACGACGGCTGCGGCTGCAGCGTGCCGGGCGCCGCACCGAAGACCGGCTCATCGAATCGCAACGCCGCTCTCGGGGCGCTGCTACTGGGTGCACTACTGCAGCGCCGTCGTCGGCGCTCGTAGACACCGGCAAACCCGTGCGTGCGGCGGGCCAAGGCCAGCGGCAAGTACACGGGCCATCGACCCTCCCGATACGCCCCGGCAGCTCCATCCGAGCTACCGGGGCGTTTTTTTTCGCCTCTCGGCATCGCGCAAGGAAAAGCAGGAAAGCCGGCCCAAGGCCGCCTGAAAGCCGCCTGAAAGCTGCCAGGACATTTTTTCTCGCCGTTCGACGCAACCGGCGGGGGCCACTGGCCGATACATCCTGCATGAACGCCGCGACCAAGCCCCCCAAGCGCGCACGGCCCCTGCGCAGGGAGTCCAACGCTCATTTGTGGTTTG
>Ga0224501_10000041_pt1 | contig 139472 bp, 121 predicted proteins | sample SF_Oct11_sed_USG_4_FD_169105 | JGI IMG/M metagenome (GOLD analysis project Ga0224501, IMG submission 169105) | Sediment microbial communities from San Francisco Bay, California, United States - SF_Oct11_sed_USGS_8_1 | ecosystem: Environmental > Aquatic > Marine > Sediment | place: USA...
TTATCACATTTAACAATTTTGATGGTATAAAAGACGGTTTTAAATATGCTGGCATTAGCGGCGCATATATTGATTATATTAACGATATTAAAATTGATTCACAAGATAGAATTATAGCCGCTGTGGGGGACGATAACCAGGCAGGCGGCCCCTGCGGAAATCCGTGTAGAATAACAAGAGTAACCCGTTATGATGTAAACGGTCAGCCCGATTTAACTTTTAACAATGGCGTTAATCATTCGTGGGCAGTGAATATATCGAGTGAATGGGATGAAGCATCTGCTTTATATGTTGATTCTAACGATCATATTTGGGTTACAGGTATACTTGGTAATGGCAACTACTGGGGCTTTCTTGCCTGCATTGTACCCGGTGAAAGTACCGCTATTACATATTGCCCTGAACATAATGCAGTAAGCGCCAGCTGGACAGCTACATCTGCCGTAACTTATCGTCAAAATGCTATCGATATGGATAGCAAGGGTAGAATTGTTACAGCAGGGTGGCATGCTAACGCATTGCCTACGGCGGGTTCTGTGGCCCGCTGGAAAGATGAACCAGACGACGCCTTAATAAATAAATATAGAGGCGACTTTAGCTTTGGCGCGAATGCTGTTAAGATTTTTGACGCTTTTCTTGGCGGCACAAACAACTATGATGAAATTGTTCAAATTGCTGTCGCGCCTGACGATAAAATATACGCCACCGGCTGGAGCTTTGCGCCTGACGGGTCATATAAGATGTTTGTTACAAGATTAAATAAATAGATTTTAGCGATTTCGAATTTTTAGAGATATCTATAATTAAAGAAAATTATAAATATCTCTAAAATAAAAGCGAAAATAAATTTCACATCTTTATCTTCATTAAGAAGGCAACAAGAATATACTTTTCAGCGTAATCGGCTTTTATATAGATGTAAAAAAAATATAAATTGAGGTTAATATGCAGACAAAATATCAATTAGACGAAAAAGAAATTCCAAAGAAATGGTATAATATTATGGCCGACCTGCCGAATAAACCGCAGCCGGGTTTACATCCGGGCACCAAGCAGCCGCTTGGCCCTGAAGATCTTGCGCCGCTTTTTCCCATGGCGCTCATTGAGCAAGAGGTATCTCTTGAAAAATATATAGATATCCCCGAAGAAATATTAGATATTTTAACCATGTGGCGGCCCACCCCTCTTTTTCGAGCGCATAGACTTGAAAAGGCAATAGGCACAAAATCAAAAATTTATTATAAATATGAAGGCGTCTCGCCGGCGGGCAGTCACAAACCAAACACGGCGGTCGCGCAGGCATACTACAATAAAAAAGAAGGCGTAAAAAGACTTACCACAGAAACCGGCGCCGGGCAATGGGGTTCTTCTCTGGCCATGGCGGGTTCTATCCTGGGTCTTGACGTAAAAGTTTATATGGTAAAAGTCTCTTACGAACAAAAACCCTATAGAAGAGCGTTAATGCAGGCATGGGGCGCCGATGTTCTCGCTTCGCCTTCAAACCAGACCCAATCAGGCAGATCGATTCTTGAAAAATCGCCCGACTCTCAAGGCTCTTTGGGCATCGCCATATCAGAAGCCGTTGAAGAAGCCGCTCAAAACCCAGAGGCGAAATACGCTCTGGGCTCTGTCTTAAATCATGTTCTGCTTCACCAGACCATAATCGGCGAAGAGTGTATCAAGCAAATGGCAATGACGCCAGATTATCCCGATGTTGTGATTGCATCAGCCGGCGGTGGCAGCAATTTTGCGGGAATCGCCTTCCCTTATCTGCGCGAAAAAATTGCGGGAAAAGACATTCGCGTCGTAGCGGTCGAGCCTACGGCATGCCCTACTTTAACAAAAGGGGAATTTTCGTACGATTTCGGAGATACCGTAGGCTTAACTCCGATGGTAAAAATGTACACCCTGGGCCATGAATTTATGCCTGCGGGAATTCACGCGGGCGGCCTTCGTTACCACGGCATGGCGCCTATTGTCTCTCAGCTTTTTCATGACAATTTAATTGAGGCAGTCTCATTGGAACAGGCGAAAATTTTCGAGGGAGCGGCAGTCTTTGCAAAAGCTGAAGGTATTATTCCCGCCCCCGAATCTGCTCATGCTGTTCAGGGCGCAATAGAAGAAGCGAAAAAATATGACGCCGAGGGCCAATCAAAAACAATATTGTTTAACCTGTCGGGCCACGGACATTTTGATATGTCGGCATACACGCAGTATTTCACGGGAAACCTTGAAGACAGCACGCTAAGCGAAATAAAGCTAAAAGAATCTCTGTCTTCGCTGCCAAAAGTATAAATGATATACGCCTGATAATAAAAAAACGAATTGTTACGTCAATTACGTTAAGAACAAGCGGCTTAAATTAAAAAGATGAAAGATAAGCTTAAAAGAAATATAAATCTGATTCTTTTAACTTTTTTTGGCATAGGAAACATTCTAGGCGCCGGAATATACGTGATAACAGGCGAAATAGGCAGAATCGCCGGTATATATGCGCCTTTGGCTTTTTTAGTCGCTTCAACAGTGGCCCTTTTAAGCGCGTTTAGTTATTCAGAGATGTCGGCCAGACTTCCTTATTCTGCGGGCGAGGCGGTTTATGTGCAAACCGCTTTTCATCATAAAAGTTTGTCAATTATTGTGGGCTTTGCCATCGCAATCGCTGGCATGGTTTCAGCCGCGGTGATTACGCGCGGTTTCGCCGAATACTTTCTTCAGTTTGTCGATATCTCTGAAAGTATGGCAATCATCGGGCTTTTATTTTTATTGTGCCTTCTTACTTTATGGGGCATCAAAGAAGCGGCCATGGCAAGCGCCGTCATAACAATAATTGAAATAAGCGGTTTACTTTTGCTTTTATACGCAGGATCAGATTTAATTTTTGAATTTAGCGACCGAATCGATAGAATTTTTAAATTAGAATCATTTTCTAATCTTAAATCTATTTTTGCGGCTTCTTTTATCGCTTTTTACGCGTATATCGGTTTTGAAGATATGGTTAATATTGCCGAAGAAGTAAAAAATCCCAAAAAAAACATGCCCAAAGGTATCTTCTTATCGCTTTTTTTTACTTTTATTTTATACTTTCTTGTTTCTTATGTATATGTTTTTACCATTGCCGATATTGAATCTAAAAATGTTGAGGCTCCTCTTTCGTTTGCATATGAACGCTTAACCGGCAGCAAAGCGCATACGATGAGTTTAATCGCAAGTTTTGCCGTCATAAACGGAGCCTTGTTTCAAATGATCATGGCCTCGCGTATTTTTTACGGAATGAGCAAAAAGAAACTTTTTCCGGCTGTATTTTCTAAAACTTTAAGCAAAAGTCAAACGCCTCTTTATTCGACAATCATGGTCGCGTTCATAATTATGGTATTGGCCCTGTTTTTGCCGACAATAGGGCTTGCAAAAGCTACAAGCTTTATTATTTTATCTGTTTTTAGTATGGTTCATTTGTCTTTAATTAAAATCAAGAAAACAAATCCCGCGCCTAAAGGCGTGCATACGTACCCCGCTTTTATACCATATCTCGGATTGCTTGTCTGCCTTTTGTTTTTAGTTTTTGAAATAATATTTTAGACTAACTGTTTTCATGACATTAAATGTGTCGCATTTGAATTTTATTTTTCTTTTATTTTAGTAAGTAATTTTCCTGTCTTCATGGTTTGCGAATAAAATATGGGCCTAAATACAAATAAGAAAGCCATATCTAGACCGGGCTCGATACAGGTGAAAACAGGAAAAATTTATGATATTTTATTCACAGGATATAAGTTATTTAGAAATTCGATATTTTCTCTTACCGCCATTCTTGTAATAACTGCCAGTACCAAATAATACTTTACACATGAACAGGACATATTCCTATGCCGCATGCTTAACGCCAGTATAGTATCTTCTGCGGGATCTCCTTCGAGAGTTGCCCTGCCCTTATCTTTTGGTTTTTTTAAAGAAAAAACGCCGGCTCTTCTTACCGGTTCGTCTGCGGTTTTTTCTCTTGCAATGCTGTGGCAGACCCATTTGGCTAGAAAAGGCTTTCTCATTCACAACATCGACTGCGCCATAAGATTTAACACCTACGCGATAGCCGAAGAAGCTTTTCGCCTCGGTTTTGCTCCCGAACTGATTGCCGATTCTATCACCGTCACCAGAGCGTTTACGCCCTATCAGATATTAGACGCCACGCAGAGAATTTTTCATGAACCCAAAAGACTTACTTTTATTTTGGCGCCCTGCAAGCAGTTTTTCGACGGAGATGTCGCCTTTGACGAAGGGCTTTATCTTCTTGAAAAACTAGTTTTGCTTTTTCAGAAAATGAAAGCGCTCAAGATACCTTTAGCGATTATCGAAAAAAACGCTTATTCGCATCCGGTATTTTCGTCGGCATACGCAAAAATAAAGCGGCTAAGTTCGGCTGTTTTTACGCTGAACGGTTTACCAGAAAACCAGTATGCGCCAACTTATAAGAGAGGTTTTTAATATGGGACGAACGGTAATGCCCTATTCAATGGCTCTTGAGAAAACCATTGCTCGTTTTAAAAACTACCGCCGGGCCCTTCGAAAAGAAGACAGAGATATTTTTGACGAGCTTATGCGCGCGGCCAAAAAACAGATACAGTCAGGGGCAATGGCGCAAAACCCTAACGCCTTTGATTCAATGAGCATGGCGATGCTTATCGAAATTAAAAAGACTCTTGACGATTATTGCAAGAAAGTAGATTTTCTTATTGAAAAAAACAATCCGTCAAAATAAGCCATGTCTTCTGAGATACCAATAAAAGGCTTTCTTTTTGATATTTATAATGTCGAAAGTCAAATTTACATCTGGATTTTAAGCGACAACGGAACTCTGAATCTCGTTTCTGACACTTATTATCCGGTTATTTATGCCGACGGCCCCGTCGACCTTCTTAAAAAACTTGTTAAAAGACTTTATGAGCTAAACGCTCTTTATAAAAAACCCGAATGGGCCGTAAAAAAACACTTTTACCGCAACGAAGATATCAAAGCTCTGAAAATTACAATATCGCGTCCGTCAGTTCTTTATAAAATCAGAAGTAAACTTTTCGCTTTTTACGGCAAAATAGATATTTATCACAGCGATATTGATTTGATTGTGTCTTACTTATACGAGAAAAACATATATCCGCTTGCCGAGGTAATTGTTGAAACCGAAATCAAAGACGGTTTTAACCGCGTTAAGACGATTTGTTCTCTTGAACCGGTTGAAAAATATGATTATAAAATACCGCCTTTGCGCGTGATGCGGATGTATCTTCGGCAGGGGCACCGCCTTCAAATTTCAAAAGAAAACCCTCTTGTTATTGAAGGCAAAAATTCATCTTATACATTGTCGGTTGAGAATGAAACCCGTTTTCTTCGCGAGATGAATAAAATTCTGATACGAGAAAATCCAGATTGTATTTTATCTTCTTACGGCGATCAGATACTCTTTCCTTTTATTTTTTCTCTTTCTCAGAAACACAAAATTCCTTTGCATTTTGACAGAGATACATCCGCGCCGGTTTATCGAAAAATCATAAAAAAAGGCAAAAGCTTCAATACCTACGGCAGCTGGATATTCAGGGCGCCCTCGTATCCTCTTTTCGGAAGGTGGCACATTGATTCGGCCAATTCGTTTACTTATAAAGAGACACAGCTTTTAGGCGTTTTGGAGCTTTCGCGAATAAGCCGCCTTCCCGTTCAAAAACTGGCCCGTTCAAGCACGGGCAGCGCCTTAACGGCGATAGAAACAGCCGTCGCCATAGAAAAAAACTATCTTGTGCCCTGGCAAAAATCTTCTCTTGAAGAAGAAAAAACATGGTACGAGCTTCATACTTTTGATAAGGGCGGCCTTGTGTTTATGCCCGAAACAAGCAAGAGTTTCGCGAAAGAAAACGTATGCCAGCTTGATTTTTCGCAGATGTACCCTTCAATCATGCATATTCACAATATAAGCCCCGAAACAGTAAACTGTCTTTGCTGCCGTCCTGAAAATGATAAAAATAAAAATGAAATAAAGCGCGTTCCTGAAATTGGTTATCATATTTGCCAAAAAAGAAGAGGTGTTGTTTCAGACGCCCTGCGCCATATTCTTAAAAGAAGAGCTTATTATAAAAAGATGAACGCCATATCATGCGGCGCCGAAAAATCTCGCGAGAAAACGCGGTGGAAAGCTTTGGCCGATTCGTTAAAATGGATTAACGTCGTAAGCTTCGGCTATCTTGGTTTTCGAAACGCAAAATTCGGAAGGCTCGAAAGTCATGAAAGCGTAACGGCTTTTGGCAGAGACATTCTGCTTGGCGCCGTTGAAATTGCCGAAGAAAACGGTTATATTCTGCTTCATGCCATCACAGACTGCATTTTTATCGCGAAAAAAGACATGAGCGCTCTTTCTGAAGAAGAGATTAAAAATCTTTCGCTTAAAATTTACCGCGCCGCAAGAATTCAAATTGCCTCTGACGGCATTTACTGCTGGCTTTTATTTTTGCCCTCGCGTCAAGATAAAAACCTTCCCACACCGGGAAAGTATCTCGGCAGATTTCAAAACAAAGAGCTAAAATACAGGGGCATTGCCGCAAGAAGAAAAGACATGCCTCTTTTTATACGTAAGGCCCAGCTTGCCCTTCTTGACGTAATGAAAGAAGCTGAGTCTATTGAAAAACTTAAAAAAAAACATTCTCAGATGCATTTTGTCTATCTTGAACATGAGAGCCGCCTGAAAAAAAGAGAAGTTTTCTGGCAAGACTTGCTTCTTCGAAAAACCGTAAGCCGCGATTTTTCGTCTTATCTTGTCGATAACGCGACCGCCCTTTCGTTAAAAGAGCTGCATGAACAAGGCGTCAATGTTCAACCGGGAGAAAAAGTGCGGTATCTTGTTTTAGATCAAAAAAACAAGAATAAAAGCAAAAGATATATTTCTGAAGAAAGTATTTTGAGAAAAAAAGATTTTGAACGCAAAATAAAATATGATATCGAATTTTATCAGAAACTGTGGTTTGAATCGTATAAAGAAATATGGGAACTTTTCGCTCCCGAGGGCTATTTTGAGACATTGCCCAAAAAACAAATGATTCTTTTTCATAACGCGGATATTCCATAGAGTTATTAAAATAATGTAAAACATCTTTATATGAAGTAAAATAATACAGACACCTTTTTCGCGGCATTGACCAATAAAATCAAATTATTGCGTTTGTGTCATACTAAAAATTTCTGATATCGTAGAATTTTCCGCTTTCAAGCTCGAGTAGTTTTGGTAAAAAAGACAGGATTAACTCAGCGGCCTCTATCGGTTTGGGCATTTGCGCCGTTCCTCTGGCTTCTTTAAGTCTCTTTATTATGGGATATTTTTTTTCTTCTTCTTTTGACAACCCGAATATATATTCTTGCATGTTGGTATCTATCAGGCCCGGCGCTAACGCGCTTAGATGCGTATCAGGCATTTCATGCGCGTAAAGTTGTATTAGCATATTGAAAGCAGATTTTGAAAGCGAATAAGCGTTCCATCCGCGAGAGCCTGAAACAGAAGCTCCCGAAGAAATTCCGACAACCTGCTTTACTTTAATTTTTGAATTTATCAGATAATCTAAAATAATCTTATTTGCCCAAACGTTTACATTCATAATATTATGAATTTCATCAAGGCTGATATTGGCCATATCTGATATTTTACCTAAAATAGCCGCATTTAGTATGACAAGTTCAAATTCATTTCTGCCTTTGAAAAGCTCTGTTAAATTTCGTTCTATTTCAGAAATTTCGCCCAGATTTACAGATTGAAATCTCAGGTTTTCTTTTTCATAGGCCCATTTTGGATTTTTACGACTTAAACCCGTAACATGATATCCCTTCTCTAAGAAATTAAGCGCAAAAGCCTCGCCTAACCCTGAACTTATACCGGTTATAAATACATTTTTCATGGCTCTAATGTAATATTATACTTTTAAAGAGCTAATGTCAACCCAAACTGTATATGATATGTTAAAAAACTTGTATCTATCTCGCCTTCTCCATTGTCGCCCTCAAATGTCATTCCGTTTAATATAGAATAGGCAACCTTTGATTCAAGATAGCAGCCAATATTATTCGTAAATTTAAATCGCGAACCTAAATTCAGGCTAAAACCCCAGTTCGCCAAACTCAGTTGGTAATTATAAGTCTCGGCGACAGGAAGATCATTTTCAAGATAAATTATTTCAACATGAGGAACGGCAGGGCCTATGCTTAAGCTTATGTACGGCTGAATATATCCGTCGGGTATTTCGGGCGTTTTATAAAGCATCAATCGGTAAAAAGCCGTAAAGCCCAAATGATTGACGCCATGCGATATGCTGAACATTGACATATAATTGCTTATAGGCGCTGTCTGGTTCACGGAACTTCCGTTTACCGTGCCTTTTACGGTAACATTTTGACTTAAATCGTTTAAAAATACTTTAAAATGCGTATGTTCTAAGCCAAAGCCGAAATATGGATATCTTTTTAGAAAATAACTGATTCGCATTGCATAATAAGGCTCTGTAAACGCGCCAATTAAATCGCCCTGATCATCGCCAAAAATAATACTGAAAAATCGGTATTGAGAATATCCCCAGGGATACGCTTCAGGCTCTAATAAAACGCCTTGAAAGTTAACGTCTGTATTGCCGTATTTTATATTTATATCGGTTTTTACCGATGTAGAGGCTCCGCGCGAGTATTCAAAAAAATAATTAGTGTATTTTTCATTCTCAATTTTCAAGGGAAGCCAAAATTCTTTATCGCTTAGCAGGTTTGTTTCTTCGGCTTGTATCGCCCCTGCTTTTATCATTAAAAGAGCAATAATAAATATCGTTTTTCTCATCTTACTTTGCCGTTATGTTTACAGTTTCGCTGGGATCGCTTTCTAGGTCTCCGCTAAACGCGGTTACATAATAAAAATAATTATAGCCAGATATTATATTATAGTCTTCATAATAAAGCCTATCGGCATAATAAATTGTACTGAATGCCGCTTCATTTGCTTCTTTTTTAGAAACGGCATAAGCGGTCGCGCCCGATACGGCGTCCCATTCAACCTTTATCGGAGTTCCATCTTGGCTTACTTTAATATTTTCAGGGGCGTTTAGCGTATCATTGGAGCAATTTAATAAATGTAATAACATAAGATTAATGAACATTATTTGATATAAATATTTTTTCATAGTATTAATCGATATTATTAAAAGAGATACGACGTAAATATTTTTTTAGGATTAACTATCTAAGATTTCTTTATGGGTTGTCCCTTCTTCCAGCTCCCCGAGTGCAATATGTATCCGTCTATTGCCGTCATCACGCCTTCGCCGTGAAAATCTCCCTCAAAGAAATCGCCAATATATCGGCATTCAGCGTCGGCATATATGCCTTTACCGTGCATGATGCCGTTTTTTATTTCGCCTACATAACGACTTTGATCATCTCCAACGATTGCCGCGCATCCAAATTCCAGCTCAGATTTACTGTCTTTAAAAGAAAATGCTTTAGCCTGTACCGTTAAAAATTGGGCCAAAATTGTTTTATCAAGATACCCGAGTTCAACAAGTATATAACCAATTCTTTTCGCTCGTTGTTTTTCTTGAATTTTAAGAGCCTCTAATATCTGATTTTCGCTTACAAGGCCTATGGTTAATAATAATTCACCGATAGAGGGCCTTACCTGGCTGGTCGCGAGATATTTTATCAGATCCATATAATCGATAAGACCCATTTCAACAAAGATTTTTCCCAGTTTTGAACGATTTATTTGCTGTTTTTCAAGAGCCTTCTTTAACTCTTCTTCAGAAATAACTTTTTCTTTGATTAAAATTTCGCCTATTTTCATATGTTTATAATATAATTTAAATAGACAAAAATGTAAAATATTTTGTTGAGTTTTAACCTTGTTTTATTTTTGAAAAATTTCGGTTAATTTTCTTATATGGGTTTTCCGTCTTTCCATTCTCCTGAATGTAAAACATGTCCGTCTATTGAGGTCATTGTTCCTTCGCCGTGAAAATTGCCCTTATAAAAATCGCCTACATAGCGGCAATCTGTATCGGTAAATATTCCTTTGCCATGCATAATGCCGTCTTGCAATTCGCCGACATACTTGCTTTGGTTTTCGCCTGAAATAGAACCGTGCCCGTTAGCAATTTCAGGGTTATTTGCCGTTGAAAGAAAGGCCGATGTCTGAACGCTTAGAAATTGCGCCAATATATTTTTATTTAGATATTCAAGCTCTACAAGTATATTGCCTATTTTCTTCTGGGGTTTTTTCTCTTGTATGCCAAGGGCCTGCTTTAGTTGATTATCGTTTATAAGCCCTATAGCAATCAATAATTCGCCTAAGGCGGGTTTTATGCTATTTAATGAAAGACACTTTACAAGATCCATATAGTCTATCAGACCCATATCAATTAAAATTTTACCCAACTTGTCTTTGTTGTGTTTCTGCAGTTCTAACGCCGCGTTTAAGTCGTCTTTGGATATTTTTTTCTCTTTTATCAGAATTTCGCCGAGTTTCATTTTTTTATTCTACGTTTATATGGTAAGTTTAGTATAAAAATAATAATTAATTTATAATGGCAAACATTTTTTTATTTTCTTAAGGCTTCTGCAGGCATAAGCTTTCTTGCATATCGCGCCGGTATCATGGCAGAAAGAGTGGGCACAATAATGCAAATAAGTACGGCAATAACTAAATCTTTTACGGCAATTACCGGTCTTAAAACATATTCAATGGGAATCGTTAAATCTTTAACTTCCTGCGAGAAATCAATGCCCCTGTGAGCAAGGTAGGCAATTAACGCGTAACCGACAATTGCCCCTAGAATACCCCCTGCCGCTCCTATGATTGAGCCTTCAAGGGTAAAGTTTAAGAAAAGCTGCCTGTCGGTCATACCCATTGATTTAAGCGTTCCTATCTCATGCAGGCGCTCAAAAATGGCCATCATCATGGTATTTATAACGACAAAACACGCTAAAAATAATATCAAAGCTTCAATGATAATATATACGCCTTTCATTGATTCCATAAGGCTCATGAAATCGCCAAGCTGTTCGCGGTAGGTTTGGGCCAGAATTCCCGGCGGTAACAAAGCCGATATTTTTTGCTTATAAATCTCTGAATTTTCGATATTTTTTCCGTAGATGAATATTTCAGTTGTTCCGTTATATATTTTCAACAGTTTTTTTGCGTCGGCAAGACTTATAAAAAACGAATTTTTATCATACATCATGGCAATCTTAAAAATACCTTCGACCTTTAGTTTTATACCGTTTAATCCGCCCTGAGACGTTTTTGTCGCGATTAAGAGTTCGTCTCCGACTTTTACTCCCGCCTTTTTCGCCAGAATACTGCCAATATAGATTCCCGATTTTTTAACGGCGCCTTCAATGAGTTTTTCTTTTAGTTGGTATTCGTTATCATTGAGGTTTATACCGATTCCGAATGCAGATACCGTATTTTCTTTATGCCCGAGCAAGATTCCAAAGCGTACCCTTTCTCTTACATCGCGAATTTCTTCGATTTTTTTAATTTCAGAAATAAGTTTTTCATGATTAGAAATTAGCTCATCGACAGGCATGAATTTTTGACGTTTTATAAATTCTTCTGTCGTTATTCTTATATGGCCGGTCTGGTATTTCGTAAAATTATTCTGATAAACCGCAACCATTCCGTTAATCCATCCTGACGCCAAACCGACTATGATGGCCCCTAAAAAAATAGAAAGAAAGGTCAATAATGATCTTTTTTTATTTCTCAAAACGTTTCTAAACGCAAACTTAAATAACATATATTATCTCCTTATTGCGCCACTCTTAAGCACTCCATCGGCTCAAACATCATGACTCTTTTAGCGGGAACATAACTGCCCAGTATACTGGTTATAACCACAAGAGCAAAACATTTCACATATGAGCCGATAACCCATGCCGATTTGACATGACCGGTTATATTAAAACCCATCGCGTCTTCGCCTAGAAGCGAGGCGTAATCAATGCCTATATAAATAAAATATAAATTTGCCAGGGTACCCATTATCATTCCGAAAATACTGCCTAAAATACCGATAATCAGACCTTCTGCTATAAAAATATTGCGTATTTCTTTTTTTTGCATTCCAAGCGCCATTAGCATTCCGATTTCTCTTCTTTTTTCAAAAACAGACATTAAAAGAGTGTTAATGATGCCCACCAAAGCGATAACCAGAAGAAAAAGCAATATGTAATTTCCCGCCGCTTTTTTCATATCAAGCAGAGCCGCAAATTCGCTGGATAATTCCTGCCAGTTTTGAATCATTACGCCTGAAACATTTGAATTAAGTTCCTTTTCAAAAGACTGCATATTTAAATAATCTTTTACTTTTAATGTTATTTCTGTGGCCCCTTTGATATCCATATATTCCCGTGCTTCGTTAAGATTTATAAATGACATCATCATGTTTACTCTCGGGTCGGCGGCCTTTACTATTCCCGATACGGTAAATTCGATGGATGTAAACATTCCGTGAATATTACGAAACGTGATAAACGCCATATCTCCCTTTTTAAGCCCCATATCTCGCGCCAGTATGTAACCTAAAACTATGCCGTTTTTTTCAAGGCCCCCTTCTGTAATATACTGATCTAAATTAAATACGTTTTTATCTTTTTGAGGGTCAATACCAACCGCTATAACAGAAGTTGAATCGGTACCGTTGTCAAGTTCAGATAAAAATAAAACCCTCGACGTATACCCTTCGACAAAATTCATCTTTTTTAATTTTGCCTCTATATCGCCGGTTTTTTCAAGATAATTTTTAGGGTCATACGGATCGTCATCGTCAAAGTTCAGGTTTCTAATTTTTAAATGCCCGGTTTCAAATTCTATATAATTTTTAAAAGATACGACATCTAAACCCGCATACATGGCGTCTAAAACGAGATATACCATAAAACCGAAAGAAAGCATCATAAACGTTAAAATCGTTCTTCTTTTTGACTTTATGATATTTTTATACGCAATTTTAATCAAATATCCCATAAAAGGCCCCCTAGGCGATTCGACCGTCTTTGAGTTCTATAATTCTTCTGGCATGTTTCATGACCATTTTATCGTGCGTCGAAAAAATAAAGGTAACTTTTTCAACTTCGTTTAATTCATGCATTAAATCTATAATGGCTTCGCCGGTTTTAGAGTCAAGATTAGCGGTTGGTTCGTCGGCAAAAATAACCTTTGGTTTTTTTATGAGCGCCCGTGCGACAGAGACTCTCTGCTGCTGCCCGCCTGAAAGTTCAAGCGGCATTCTTTTTTCAAGACCCTTTAAGCCTACCTCGTCTAAAATCTTGTACACCATGTCTTTGATTTCTTTATCAGAATGTTTTTTTAACAGCTTCATGGGCAATTCGACATTTTCATAAACATTTAATACCGGCATTAGATTGTAAGTTTGAAAAATAAATCCGTATTTTTCTTTTCTTACCCTTGCCTGCTGCGCGGAGTTTTTTTGGGTCAAGTTTTCGCCTTCAAGAAAGATTTCTCCGCTTTCGGGTTTATCTATACATCCCATACAATTTAAAAGAGTAGTTTTGCCCGAACCCGACGGGCCTACCAACGCCGAGAACTCGCCTTCATTAAAAGCCAGATCGACATTATACAAAGCCTGAAATTTGACTTTGCCCGATTCGTATATTTTGTTTAATTTTTTAGTTTCAAGTAACATAATTTTCTCCTCATTACTGGGTACGCCTCGATACATTTTGTACGCCGGTCGTTGAATGAAAATGGTTTTTTTGCCGGGAACAAACTATTTTTGTACCGCAAGCGAAGCTAGCCTCAGGCCAATGCGTCGTACAAACCATTCGGCTACCCAATTTTGCACATTTTTTATAAAACATCTAATACCTCCCCTCGACGCGGGCAAGCGCATAATATTCTCCAATTTGACGTCTCGAGTATTCATCATTATTTTTGCCCGTAAGAAAAGCTCCCATTAAAATCAGTGTTAAACCGTTTGCAATTGTATTTCTAACGGATGCAATAATGATAGAGCTTTTATCGTTTAGATTTGAAAAAACGCCCAAATCAAAGCTTAGAAATTCGTCATAGGCGTATATCAACCCACTGTAATTATAGTATTTTGCAAAGAAGTAGGCCTCGTTTTGCATAAGATAATTATCAGGATTGATTTTTCCGTTTTCGTTATAATAAAATATTGTGTTAAGAATAAACATGGCGTCAAAAAAGCTGTAATCGAACCCGAAATTGGCCTCAATAAAATCATTTTTCCCCTTGTCGTTAAAATGATGCGCATACGAGGCCTCAACGCCTAAAAGCATATCTCCTTTAAAATAAAACCCGGCAAGATTTCTCGATTCTTCGCCGAATTCGACGGTATTTATAATATTCTTCTCGTTCTTATTTTTTCCGTTTTTTATCGCGGCCATACCGAGATCGAAGCTTTGAATATTAAAAATAAGATCAAAACCTGTTGAATAATTCTTCAATGTATCGTTGTATCCGGCGTAGATTTTAGTTCTTGATAAATCTCCCATAGGAATAACGCTTTCAAAAGCTAAAATTCCCCTTTTTGCATATGAAATATCTGAAAAGTTTAACGTCTTATCAATCTCAAACGGATTAAAAATCCCAGAGTTCCCTAAATTTATATAAGTTTTGCCAAGAGTGAAATCGGCCCAGTCTGCATAGTATCTGATAAAGCTTCTCATCAGATCGCCGTCTATTTCGCCGAGCTGTTCGGTAATTTCGCCAAAATATAAATAAACCCTTGCGTCTAAATAAAATTTCCAGTTTTTTGAGTCGTTTTTTATTATAAACCTGTTTTCAAGAATATCCGAAAAATGCCCCGTTTTATTTTTTGACAATATTACCGCGTCGTTTCTTACAACGCCCGTAATTTTAGGCTGCGCATATATTAGAGAAAATATGCATAAAATCAAAGAAGGAACGATGAAAATGCGAATTGATTTTTGACCTGCATTTTTCATTTTCATTTACTTTTATTTTTTATCTTCTTAAAAACTCTTTTGTAAAAACCTTCGGCGGCAGTTTCTCGTTAAATTTAATATATGCAAACTCCATTGTCGTTAATGAATCTTTTTTTCGAGTATCTTTTATGATTACTTTTTGAGCCGTAATTCTTCCCGAAATATTTATAAAATCATGGAAGGTAATTTTTTTTATGAGCCTTCCTCCCGCGCTGTACATATCGACTTTCAATGGAACAAGATTTTTTTTATCTACTGCCATGATTTGTTTTTCGTAAGCGACATCAGAAACCTTCGCTTTTAATTCGACAACATAGCATTCTATATTTTCGATTGTTTCTTCGGGTAAAAGTCTGATTGAATACTTTTTTTCCCATTCGCCAGATTCCATCATGTCTTCGTATGAAATATCAGAACCCATCATTCCCTGTCTAAGCATATGTCCCGAAATTTTCATGATATCGTCGGCATCGGGAAAATAAATCCATAATTCTTTTTCGATTTTTAAATATTTTACTCCGTCGTCTTCAGGGTTGATAAATTTCATAAACGACTTGCGGCCGTTTGTCATTCCGTAGCCCTCTATTTTCTTAATCAGGGTACGCGCGCCCTTTTCTATTTTCATGGTAATGCCAAAACTCTGCGTTTTAAATTCAGCGTTTTTGTCTACGGCTTTTATAATTTCTTCAGGGGTTATTGCTTTTATTTGAATGACAGAAAAAACCCACAAAAAAATGAATCCCGGTAATTTATATTTATATTTCATTACGTATTCCTCCTGCTTTCTTGTATTTTTTATTTATTCTGCTTTCATTATGATACTTTTCTTTTGTCATTTGCAATTCCATAAAAGAAATAATTCAATAGCTCTTCAAACCTCTCGTGCAAATCGGGAATAATCTTTTTTAATTTTTCATTATGCAGCATATCTGTTATATCTTCTATTAAAAACATAAAAAATTCGGGTTTCATATTCTTTCTGATAACGCCTTCGCTTTTCCCTTTTTTAAAAAATTCGATATTAAGATTATAGGCTTCAAGGCTTTTTTGACGCACAAAGTTTTTTAATTCTTCGTTTGTTTCAAGCAGCTCGTCTAAGAAAATATCTCCGTATTCTGCCGATTTATCGAGTTTCAGTTTAATTATCTTTTCGATTTTTTTAATAAAATCAATATCGTCTTTCATAATTTGATTATATTCAATTACGGCTTCATCAAATATTCTTTGTAAAATAACTTTCGTTAAATCGTTTTTATCTTTGAAGTATTTATAAAAAGTCATTTTACTTACCAACGCTTTTTGACAAATTTCTTCAACGCTTACCCTTTTTGTTCCAAATTTAAAAAATAACTTCTGCCCCGTTTTTAAGATATCGTTATATTTTTTATTTTGTTCGATTTCTTGCCCTTTATTTTTCAAAACCACATCCTTACGAAAAGCTCAATATCTTACGTATATGCTAAATAAATACTAATATCGTATACTTGGCAAGTTTTTTTATGTTTTTGGAAATTTATATTAAAATATTATTAATTTTATTAATAATTATTTTTTAATGGCCAAGTCAATATTATTGTAGAATTGTATGTATTCGGCAATACCTAAAGATGCCAAAATATTTTGAAAGTATTTATCAAGGCCCGCTATTTTAATTTTTCTCTGCTGTACTAAGTTTTTCTTAATGAGCTGTATTATAATAGAAAAACCTGCCGAGTTTATATATTCAATCTTGCTTAAATCTAATATGCAATTTTGCTTCTGTTTTTGAGAAAAATTATCAAACGATGTAATGATTTTTTCTTCAAATTTCTCGTTAAGCTCCCCATGAATTTCAATAACTGCCCTGTCAGTCTTTTCATGAATATGAATTTCAACTTCTGAAACCATCAGGCATGATATTTTGCTCTTTGTATTTTGTCAAGAATAAAAGACATCTTATTTCTTTTACGGCACTATACAAGAAACGGCTTCAATTATTTAAGTTTCTTTACACCATGAATCAAAATTTTGCAGGTTCTATAACTTATGAATACGGCAATTTTAGAAGAAGAGAAAATTCGTTTTAAAAAACAAAAGAAAAAGACCCTAAGCTTAGTCGGTAAGGCTATTTCAGATTATCACATGATACAAGAAAACGACAGAATTATGCTGGCCATATCGGGAGGCAAAGACTCTCTTTTTATGCTTTATATTTTAAAAATATTTCAAAAAAAAGCGCCTTTTCATTTTGATATCTTTGCATATACTCTTGATCAGGGGCAGCCGGGATATTCTTCAAAAGAACTCGAAGAATACTATAAAGAAATGGAAATTGAATACTATATTGAACATGAAGACACCTATTCTGTGGTTATCGATAAAATTGAAGAAGGTAAAACTTATTGTTCGTTGTGTTCAAGGTTAAGACGCGGCATTTTATATTCAGAAGCCGACAGATTAAAAGCGAACAAGATTGCACTCGGGCACCATGCCGACGACGCTATTGAGACCTTGTTTTTAAATTTATTTTATTCTGGCAGAATGGCTGCCATATCGCCTAAAATGAAAAGCGACGATAATAAGCATACGGTTATAAGGCCTTTGATTCTTCTTGAAGAAAATGATATAGCCTATATGGCCGATAAACTCGAACTGCCAATTATGCCGTGTAACTTATGCAACAATCAGGAAAACCTGCAAAGACAAAGAATAAAGAAGTGGATTTCAGAAGAAAATAAGATAAATCCGGTAATGAAAACTTCGCTTAAATCTGCCTTAAAAAAACTGGAACCCAGACATTTATGGGACAGTGGCAAAAATAATTTCGAAGAGCTGCCACATCCTAAACCTTAATATAAATGAACGAAAACGAAAAATTAATCGCTTATGGTAAAACGATTAACAAACTAAAAAAGACCGATTATATGCCGCTTATAAAAGCGGCTTTTCTTGAAGACTATGTTGAAAATGACGTAACTTCCAATTCTATTTTTAACGCAAAAGAACAAGCGTCTGCCGCAATCTTAGCAAAACAAAAAGGCATTTTATCGGGAATACAAATAGCCGCCGATGTATTTAAGTTTTTAGACAGTTCCCTTGAAATTAAACTTCTATTAAACGATTCTGATAATCTCTATGAAAATCTTCAAGTAATGAAAATCACGGGCCGATTATCGTCTATACTAAACGCAGAACGCACGGCTTTAAACTTTTTGGCCCTCTTAAGCGGAATTTCTACCAGCGTTAATCAAATTTCGTCTATATTAAAACCTAAGGGAATATTGCCCGTTGATACCAGAAAAACGATACCCGGTTATCGAAAACTGTCTAAATATGCCGTATGCATGGGCGGAGGCGTTAATCATCGTTTAAACCTTTCGGCCATGGGACTAATCAAAGACAATCATATCGCTAAAGCCGGAAGCATAAAAGAGGCTGTTCTTTTGTTTAGAAAAAAAAATCCCGGGTTACATTGCGAAGTTGAAGTTGAAAATATCAAACAGCTTAAAGAGGCTTTAACGACTGCGCCCGATATCATAATGCTGGACAATATGACGGTCGAGAAGATAAAAGAATCGGTCAACATGATACGTAAATTTAATAAAGACAATTCAAAATCTATCTTTATCGAAGCCTCTGGCGGATACAATGAAAAAAACATTCATACGCTGCTTGATACCGGCATTGATTTTGTAAGCATGGGTTCTTTAACTCAAAAAATAGATTCTTTTGATTTTTCGCTAGAAATATTAAAATAGTTTTTTTATAAAAATTATTTTAATAAAGATTGGTTTTTGGTCTTTTTCGATGAATTTCGGTATCTTCTATTCCGAATCCTTTAAAATCTTTCAGGCCCATTGAAATATAAAAAGTTTGTTCATAAAACGTCGAGTAGTTTTTCAAATTATCCCCAAAGTAAACGGTCTTTCTGCCGTTTACATATGAAAGCCGAAGCAGCCATCTGTGCAAATCATGCTCTAAGATAAAATAAAAATTATCCATATTAAAAACAGTATTGCTTCTTTTTTCGTTATTGAGAAAATTAAACGAATTTGGTATATCTTGCCAAAAAGGAACGTAGTTGTCATGACTTTTGTTATATCTTTCTACTTCTTCGGCCATTGAATTTGTTCCCATTTTTAATCGCCAATACGTATGCAGATTTAAATCAATTTCCCATTTAAATAATATTAGATCTTGCCGAACATTTATGAAATTATGGCGCCAGGTAAATCCTAATTTCAATAAGTTTAATTCTTTTATGAAAATGGGTTTATATCCCCCCATTTTCATAAAAATATCAAACTCATTCGTTCCGCTTTTATCATACCTGATTAAATATTTGTACTCGTTGGTTATGCCCAGGTCTAAGAAATGATATTTCTTTTTTTCGAGCAGTTCGGGATAAAAAAACGAAACACTGTTAACAAAATCATAATTTAATTCTAACCTTGCCTTAAATGGCTTCCATCTGAAATTTTCTTTAATTTCATAGGGATATTTTCGAATATCGCGCATAGACGATAATTCAAGAAATAAAACGGGATAGAAATCAAATTTCAAAGCCGGTTTTATCGTATGCTCCAATTGTTTTTTAAAAGTAGGATCTAAATATTTTTGCTTAACGCCGCGCTTATAAATATATTCGCCCTGCAAATAAAATGATGGGTATCCCAGCCGAAGAATTTCTTTATTATAAAAATACTGATAACTTGCCCTGTCTGATTCTTCTTCAAGAATGTCGCTTGACTGCTTCCAGAATTTATGCTTAATTCCGTATCCAGCGTATGGCATCAAAGAAAGCCATCGAAAAGGAGATAAGATAATCGAAAAATCGACGACTCCTTCTGAATCATACATTGTCTTAAGCTCTTCGCCGTCTCTATAGTAAACGACAGTCTGAGTATTCAGGTTTAATTTATTATAAACACCGCCAAACATAGAGCCGTAGGGTTTTATTAATTGAGAATTTCTCTTAAATGAAATAACCGGGGCCAAAGTGTTTATCGACAGATATTTAGAATCTTCAGATTCGTACCATCTTTTTGTATTAGAGGCCTTGATTTTAAAATGATTGTCTCTCCAATCTTCGGTATATTCGGCCTGCCATGTCAGGGTATTTTTTTTTCGATTACCGTCGAAATCTTTTTCTGTTTCAAATTTAAACATCTCTATGGTATTTTCAGGCTCAAACCTGACTCCAAAAATCTGATCGAAGTTTTCATTTTTATAGTTTTCGTATTTGAAATAAACCGACGACTGCGAATCGTTTTTTATCGAGCGTTCTTTTACCGCTTTTAAGTCTGTAGTGAACTTCCACCAAATTTCGTTTTTTTCTCCAAATTTTCCGTCTCCTAAATCTACCTGATTTGTGATTATTGGCCTATCTTCGTTATTATACTGCGTATCAATCCGCGAATGTTTATAATTTGCAATCTGCAAATCAATATTATATCTTAAAAAATTATGTTTTTTATTCATCCAAAGACCGAACAGGTATCCGCTTTTCTGGTACCAGTCGGCCATGAATTTCGCGTTTTCTGGCAAAAATAAGCTGTCTTTTGAAAACCCGAAATAGTAAGTATTTTGCGTAAAATGCCCCCGCGATTCGTTGTATCCGTATTGTGTAACAATGCCCGTGCCTATGTCTGCCTGAGAAATAAAGGGCCAGTAAAAAACCGGCGTATTACCCACGTAATAAATTAAATGAAATGCCGCGATTCGTTTATTTTTATAAATCCAGATCTTTTTGGCCTTAAAATAATAGTGGGGATTTTCAATTTCGCACGAGGTCAAATAACCCATGCTTAAAACAAACGCGTCATCTGAAACTCTTTTTATAGATTCTCCGATAAGATAAATCGGTTTTAAAAAAGATTCGGCTCCGTATATTAGGCCTTCGCCCGTATTATTATCATAAATAAATTTTTCGCCTGTGGTTTTTTGCAGTTTATCGTGTATAACCACATTCCCCTCGCCGAAAATTTCGCCGGTCTTAGGGTTATATTTAACTGTTTCAGCCTGCATGGTAATTTTTCCTATACGAACCACAATGCCGCCGGTTAATATCATTATGCCTTCTTTACTTTCGCCGTATGTTAAATATTCCGCTTCGTCTGCCCTGATTATTTCAATATCGGGAGCGTCATTTTTCTCTTTATTTTCTTGATTTTTTTGTGAATAGATATATTGAATAAATATCTGGCTAATTATAAGACAATAGAATAATTTAAACTTTATCGCGCTGCGGCTCATTAACTTCATTTTCGACCAGAAAAGTTTTTTTTATCAGTCGGGCATGTATTTTTTATATTATCCGGCAAGCATTCCGCAGGCGGCGGAAATATCTTCGCCCGCAGATCTCCTGTTTACCGCCATGGCTCCGTAATCATAAATTTGTTTTGAAAACCTATCTATCTGTTCAATGCCTGGTTGTTGAAAATCGTCAAAATTTCCGTTAAATGGTATAATATTTAATTTAGCGTTTAATCTTTTCGCCAATAGCGCCAACTTCTTGGCGTCGTCTTTTCCCATGTTCTCATTGGCGATCATAATATATTCAATCATAAGCCGGTTGTTTCTGAATACGCCTCGGTTTTCAGATAAATAATCTATTATGTCGTTTAAAGCATACCGAGACTGAATATCCATATATTTTTCTCTTTTTTCTTCAGATAAAAAGTGAACCGAAAGCGCAAGACAAAAAGGCTCTTGATTTTCAACATATTTTTTTATACCGGTTAAAACTCCCGACGTGCTGATAGAGATTTTTCGACTTCCTATATGTTGACCGTTATCATGATTTAATATATGCGCGGCTTTTAAAACCGAATCGTAATTGTAAAAAGGCTCTCCCATGCCCATAAAAACAACATTGCTGATTTTTTTATTCGTTATTTTTTGGGTCATATATACCTGCGATAAAATCTCGCCGGTAGAAAGATTGCCCGAAAATTTTAACTTTCCCGTAGCGCAAAAATCGCAGTTTAACGAACACCCCGATTGAGACGAAATGCAAATAGTATTTCTTTTTTCATAGGGCAAAAAAACAGATTCTGCTTTTTTATTTTTGTCGAATTCCCATAAAAATTTTTCGGTTTCGTCTATTTTACTCTTTAATGTTAAAGACGGCGCTTCGTTTGGCATATAAAAATCTGCCGCTATGATTTCTTTAACATTTGAGGGCAAGTCGGTCATTTCCTGAAGATTAAAAACATTCTTCTTATGAAGCCAGATAAAAACCTGTTTTGCCCTGAATTTTGACATATCTTTATCAGAGAAATAATTCAACCAGTCGTCAAAATCATAATCTAATATATTTATTTTTTTCATTTCGGTTTAATTAAAAAATAAGGCTTAATCAGATTCATGATTGTCAAGAACTATTTTTTGAACGCTCAGCTTTTTAATTTTGGTTGACCCGCTAACAGAAAATATAAGTGTCTTCTATGTCTCAGGCCCAGTATATTCTTAAAAGAATTCTTTGGATGATACCCACTTTTATCGGCATTGTCACAATCACATTCATATTGGTAAAAATGAGACCTGATCCTATATCTATGAAAGCTTTCGGCGCTGATGGCATGAAAGAAACCTCGGTATCAGAAAAATATATGGAAGACATGCGCAAATATTTCGGGGACGATAAGCCAATACACATACAATATTTTAAAATATGGGAAAATATACTTACCTTAAATTTCGGCGAAAGCAGAATTAACCACAGGCCGGTCATAGAAAAAATCAAAGAAGCTCTGCCGGTTACGTTAACTTTAAACATAATCACTATTTTTATAGTTTATTTGATATCGGTGCCGCTGGCGGTATTTTCGGCCTTAAAAGATACGTCGACATGGGATAATATTGTAACTTTTTTTCTTTATTTTTTGTATTCTCTGCCCAGTTTCTGGACCGCCTTAATCTTATTAAAATATTTTTCAAGCGGTACATATTTTAACTGGTTTCCCTTATCTGGCTTAACAAGCATCGGGCACGAAGAATTCACTTTTTTTCAAAAAATTCAAGACTTAACCTGGCACCTTATTTTACCCATCATTGTTTCTGTTTACGCCTCTTTTGCGTTTTTATCGCGATTTATTAAAAGCAGTTTTATGGAGGCCCTGAGATCTGATTATATTCGAACGGCTAAGGCCAAAGGTTTAAGTAAAAGAAGAATTGTTTATATTCATGTAATGCGAAATTCGCTGATACCCCTGATTACGCTAATGGCGGGAATTTTACCCGAGCTATTTGCCGGCTCTGTTATCATTGAGTCGATTTTTTCTATCCCGGGCATGGGAAAGCTTGCTTTTGACAGCATTCACAACAATGATCATGCGGTAATTATCGCGGTTGTGTCTATCTCGTCTTTTTTAACGCTATTAGGAATTTTACTTTCAGATATAGGGTACACATTGGTTGATCCGAGAATTTCATTTGAACAAACAGACGGAACATAAACGATTTATGTTTAAAGTATCGCTTATAAGGAGATTAAATTGAAAAATTCAAAACTTACAATCTTTTCATATATTATCATAGTATCGTTATTATTCATAGCTCTTTTTGCGGATTTTTTAGCCTCGCCTTTCCCCTATTTTGTCTGGAACAATAAAACAAAAACAGAAATTCCTACTGTGCCCTTTATTACCGCATTTAGCGCCGAAAAAAAAATAAATCTTGAAAAAATAAACTTCAGAAAGTTGGCCAAAGAAAATCAAATTTCGGCGATTTTTGCGCCCATACCGTATTCTCCCTATGAAAATAATCTTGATAAGATATTAGATCCGCCAAGTTACGGCAGATTCGGCAATTATCTGGGAACAGACGACTTAGGCAGCGATGTCGCTTCAAGACTTATTCACGGCGCAAAAAATTCAATGATGATAGGTCTTGTTGCCGTCGCCATCTCTCTTATTTTTGGCGTTATCATAGGCTCAATCGCCGGATATTTTGGCGGCGCGATTGACCTGGTTATATCAAGAATTATAGAGATTGTAATTTGTTTTCCTACTCTTATTTTGATAATGGCCGTATTGGCCATATTAAAACCGTCCCTCATGAAAGTAATGGTGGTCATAGGGCTTACCCAATGGACGGGCGTGGCGCGAATAATTCGCGCCGAATTTTTAAAAAGAAAAAAAGAAGATTATGTACTGGCCTCAAAGGTGACCGGCGCGTCTGATTTAAGGCTTATTTTTACGCATCTTTTACCCAATTCTTTGGCGCCTATTATAGTAATGACTTCTTTTAGCATTGCCAGCGTTGTTTTGTTAGAATCGGGTTTAAGTTTCTTAGGAATAGGAATTCAAATTCCTGAGCCTTCATGGGGACAGATGTTAAACATTTCAAGAAACTATATTGATATCGCCTGGTGGCTCATACTGTATCCGGGAATTTTAATTTTTTTGACCGTAGTATCTTATAATTTGCTGGGGGATCATTTAAGAAAAATATTAAACCCGCGGGAGCGCGCTTAAACATTATTTAAGTTTATTTATATTTCAGCTCTTCTAATTTCTCTTTAATTTTATCTCTTTCTTCTTTAGGCATATCTTTGGGAATTACAATATCTTTATCGTTTTCAAGCCAATTTTCGTTTTCTTTGCTTTTTTCATAGCCTAATTCTTGGTCTGTTTTTAATCTGGTGTGCCAGCCGTCAAATACCGTCAGCACAATTCTTTTTGCCGTCATATCTAAAAGTCTCTCTTGCGCCATAAATTCGGTTTCAAAAGCTTCGTTATGCGGCGAATATGCGGTATCATAACGCACTTTTCTTCTTTCTAGAAGAAAGGCATTTTCAATTTTTGAATTAATTCTAACCCAGATAATAGCGCCGATACTCATCATGAAACGTCTGGGTTCTCCAAATTTGTCAAAATACGTGGGAATATTATGATATATTTCGATATCTCCCATAAGCCATAAGTCGGCTTGATCTTTATCTGATATTGGTTTGAGTCTTGTGTCTAATTGAAATTCTATTTGAAGTTTTTCTTTTAATCTTGAAATTAAATCTCCTTGAAAACTTTTGTTTGAAAAATTATGAATATAGATAGTTCTGTAATTTTGCGTTATAATTTCTTCTCCGTTAATTGAAGAGAAGGCTTCTTCAATTATATTTTCAGGAGGTTTCTTTTCCTGTTTTTGTTCGCCTGTTGCGCAAAAAAAATGCAAGCATATTAAAAAATAGAAATTTCTCGGTTTAATAAAAAATCGTTTCATGTTCCCTGTCTTAAGGCATACAAAATCACATTGGTTCCCATTTGCAAAGCCTCGTTATGTTTTTTTTCGCCGTCATTATGAACGTCTAAGTCTTCCCATCCGTCGCCTAAATCGGTATTATAGGCGTAAAAAGCAACGAGTTTATCATCTAAAAAGAGTCCATAGGCTTTTGCCGGCCCGCCGTAGTGCTTGTGTATCTTTGGCGCTCCATTTTTAATTTTAAAAGGATTTTGAAAAATAGCATGATTAAAAGGTATTTCTACTAGTTTCTTTCCGGGAAAAATTGAGTTTAACTCGTTTCGTATGTATTTATCCATTCCAAAATTATCGTCGGCAAAAAGAAATCCGCCGTTTTTTAAAAACCAGGCTATATTTTTTTTCTCTTTATCGTTAAATTCAATTTTGCCGTGTCCCGTAAAATATATTACAGGAGTCTTCTTAAATGATTCATCTTCAAATGAAACAATTATTTCTCTTTTATTTATATTTATACCGTATTTTTCTCTGATAAATTCGGCAAGATTCGGCAGACTTGAAGGGTTTGAGTACCAGTCGCCTCCGCCTGAATACTTTAGCCTGCCTATTGAAAATACTTTCCAATCAGAGTAATAAGAATTTAGAGATTGACCCAATAATATAAATATAATTAAAGTAACCTTATAAACGTATTTTCTGGCTCTTAGAATGTGAATTGTCATAAAAACTTATTTCAATAGATAGAAGAAAACAGATAACACAAAATGTCAACCTTAAATAAAAAATCATTGACCAATCATTTTATATCTGCATAGATTCATCTAAATCTATGAAAAGAAACTTTATACGCCATTTTGTTAAATTAATTTTTAATTTAACAATTTTAGTTTTTTTACTAACAACCTTCAGTAATTATCTTTGGTCTGAAGATAAAACCGAAAATAACGGAATAAGCGTTGATTATAAGCAATATGATATTCGCGAATTTGGTTTATCGTTAAATCTTGCGGGAATTCTTGCCGGCCCTTTTATAAACATGGATGTCTTACTACATAACAATTTTATTGTAAATATTCATGTAGGATTTAAAATTTTCCCTTATCTTAGAGAAAATTATGATGAAATGTCATATTCAAGAAACACCTATTATTCAAGACCGGCCATAGGCGGAGGATTCATCAAGTTCTTTGGCAAAAGAAAAAACAAACTATATCTCGGCGGCATTATAGATTATCAATCATTCACATCGGTTTTTCGCGAAAAAGAATTCAATGAATATTCTCAACGCTATAAAAAATATGTTGTAGCGGCTAACGGCGGTTATAGAATTAGATACAGAACGGGCTTATATTTTAATTTAGGAGCTTTTCTAGGAATAGGTTACAGTGAATTTGAAAGAAAATTTAGTGACGATTTATTAGAGATCGAAATTACAAATAACAAAAATGGTAAAATTATTGATCCCATCTTTTTAACAGAATTGTCGGTTGGCGTTGAACTTTAAATCCCCTTTTTTAAGTCTATGAATCTTTATGCAGCAGAACCAGGCCCTTTACTCCCAATCTTTTTATAAGATAACTCAAAGAAATCGGCGGTATTAGATTTGTTACAAACGCCATTACCATTAATAGATTGATTGTGGGGCCTAGTATAGCTAAAAATAATGTTGTTAATCTAAATTATCTTGTCAAGATTTATAATTATAAAAGACTTGTCAACCTACATAAAAATTGATTTATGGTTCGTATATTATATACATCGCCTGAATATTAATATTAAGAAGGAAATTGATGATAACTAAAGAAGAAAAATCAAAGGTAATAGATAAATACCGACACCATGAAAAAGATACAGGTTCAGCAGAAGTGCAGATTGCTATTTTAACTGAAAGAATTAATCAACTTACGGGACACTTTAAGACACATCGTAAAGATCATCATTCAAGACTTGGTCTGCTTAAAATGGTTGGGAAGCGCAGAAGAACTTTAGATTACCTTAAGGGCAAAAGTGTTGAGAAATATAAGTCTCTCATTGAAAGCCTGGGAATTCGTAAATAATCGTCAAATTTCTTTTCAGAAATTTTTAATTTTCCTTAAATAATGCGTATTGAATTATAATACGTAAATTAAGGAAAATATTAAAATTTAATAATTTGCTGTAAAAATAAAGGAGGCAGTAACATGTTGCATTCAGAAAATATAAAAATAAGAGATAAAGATTACATTTTAGAAACAGGGGCATGGGCAAGGCAAGCCAACGGATCTGTCGTCATTAGATGGGGCAAAATAACCCTTATCGCGAACGCTACGGCGGCAAAAGATGCGAATCCCGATGCCGGGTTTTTTCCGCTGACTGTCGATTATCGCGAAAAATTTTATGCATCGGGGCAAATTCCCGGCGGATATTTTAAAAGAGAAGCCAGACCCACCGAAAAAGAAATTCTTACATCAAGATTAACCGATAGACCTTTAAGACCGTTGTTCCCGAAAAGCTATTATAATGAGGTACAAATTTTTATTACCCTCTTAAGCTCAGACGGACAACAATCGGCCGATGTTCACGCTATTACTGCCGCAAGCGCGGCCTTAATGGTATCAGACATTCCTTTTGCAGCGCCAGCTGCCGGCGTTCGAGTCGGTCTTATAAACGGTAATTTCATTTTGTTTCCCGACAAGAACGAAATGCAGGAATCTAAGCTAAACCTAATTCTTGCGGGAACTGAAGAAGCCGTGACGATGATTGAAGGTTACTCTCATGAGCTTGACGAAAAAACAATGCTTGATGCGATTAAGTTTGGGCATACCGAAATAAAAAGAATATGCGAATGTCAAAATCAATTGCGCGAAAAAGCGGGCAAAATAAAGAATGAATTTGCCGAACAAGAAGAAAATGTTGAATTAAAGAATAAAATAAGAGAAATGGCCTTTAATTCATTGGTTGAGGCCAATAAAAGCGGCGATAAACAAACAAGACAATCAAATTTAAACGATGTTAACGCTTCAACAATTGAAAAACTCGAAACAGAATATAAGGCAGAGTCTTTAGACGAAAAAGAAATCTCCTCAAAAATAAAAGAAGCCAGAGCAATACTAGAAGATCTTGAGGTTGAAATTGTAAGAAATCAAATTTTTAACGAGGCAATAAGAGCAGACGGTCGAAAACTTGACGAAATAAGACCAATATCTATTGAAGTTGGCGTATTACCGGGAACGCACGGTTCATCGATATTTACTCGAGGCGAGACCCAATCGCTTGGAGTTGTTACTTTGGGAACTGAAAATGACGCTCAATTTAAAGACGACGTAGAGGGCGAAACGATAAGCCAGTTTTATCTTCATTATAATTTTTTACCGTTTAGCGTAGGCGAAGTAAGAAGATATGGCGGTCCCGGAAGGCGCGAAATAGGCCATGGTAAACTGGCCGAGAACGCATTGACAAATATTATACCTTCTCAAAGTGAATTTCCTTATGTTATGAGAATTGTATCTGAAATTTTTGAATCTAACGGTTCTTCTTCGATGGCCACGGTATGTTCGGGATCTTTAGCGTTAATGGACGCCGGAGTTCCCATAAAAGGAGCCGTAGCCGGTATCGCGATGGGACTTATTACGCAAGACGATAAGTATGCCGTTTTATCTGATATTGCGGGCCTAGAAGACCATTTTGGCGATATGGATTTTAAAGTAGCAGGAACGTCAAACGGAATTACAGCCTTTCAAATGGATCTTAAACTTACCGGCATAAGTTATGAAATTATGGAAAAGGCGTTGGAACAGGCCAAAACGGGCAGAATGCATATATTAGGCAGAATGAACGAAGTTCTTTCTGCGCCCAGAAGCGAACTTTCAGAAAACGCGCCTAGAATCACTACTCTTCAAATCGATAAAGAGCGCATAGGAGAGCTAATAGGCCCCGGCGGTAAAAACATCCGCAGCATTATCGAAAAAAGCGGCGCCGAAATCAACGTTAACGACGACGGCGTAGTTTCAATCGCAAGTACCAGCAGTAAAGCGGCGGATATTGCCAGAGAAATGATAGAGGGACAGTTTGCCGAGGCAGAAATCAATAAAATTTACGAAGGAACCGTAAAAAAGATTGTGGATTTTGGCGCCTTTATAGAAATCTTACCCGGAAAAGACGGTTTGTGCCATATCTCTAAAATATCGACAACAAGAGTTTCTTCTGTTGAAGAGGCCCTAAAAGAAGGCGATGTCGTTAAAGTAAAGGTAATCGCCGTCGATCGTCAAGGCAAAATATCTTTGTCTATAAAAGACGCCGTTAACGGTTCTTAATACAAAAGTTTAGATGTCTTCTCTTACGATACAACACTACCGATTAGATAACGGTTTAAATGTTGTATTAGAAAATATACCTTTCAGAGTTTCGGCAACGATGGGAATTTGGGTTCCCATCGGCTCCAGAAATGAAAATATCAACCAAATGGGATATTCGCATTTTACCGAACATATGCTATTTAAAGGCACCGAAAAGAGAACCTACCTTGATATATCCAGAGAAATTGACCGAGTAGGCGGTTTTATGAACGCCTCTACTTCTAAAGAAATAACGAATTATTATGTTACCATAAACTCTAAATTTAAGCAAACCGCCTTAGATGTGCTATCAGATATATTTTTCAACTCGAATCTTCCTGAAAATGAATTTAATATTGAAAAACAGGTTATTTTAGAAGAAATAAAAATGAGCGAAGATACGCCTGATGATCATTTATTTGATCTTTTTTATCAGGATTTTTTCGGCGACAACCCCTTGGGAAGACCTATTGCCGGCAGTTTAAGCTCAATTAATAAATCAAATCGCGCGCAATTATATGATTTTTACGAAAATAAATACGGATCAGACGGCTGCGTTTTATCTTTAGCGGGTCGACTTTGGGAAACTTCAGACGAAGAGACAGAGTTAAAGAATCTGATTGAAGATTTATTCGGACTTAAATCAAAACAATTAAAAGGAACGCCTGAATTTAATAAAGAAAACCCCATAAATAAAACTAAAGAAGTCTGCCGTCATTATGAAAAAAAACTTGAACAGCTTCATTTTGCCTTTGGGATGCCCGGTATTTCAAAATTAAACGAAAATGACGCATTCATGAGCGTTTATACCCATCTTTTAGGAGGAAGCATGTCTTCGCGCCTCTTTAGAAAGCTTCGGGAAGAAAACGGATTATGCTATGCGGTTAGTTCTTTTCATTCCCAGTTTTTATCTGAAGGGCTTTGGGGCGTATATTGCGGCACTTCTTCAGAAAATTATTTTAAGGCCGTTGATTTAATGATTAAAGAAATTATAAATTCTTTAGACGGCGGCATCTCAAAAACAGAAATAATTGAGGCAAGAGACGGTTTAGCGGCTTCTCTGGAACTTGCCATGGAATCTCCTTCGAGAAGAGCCGATTTTAACGCTCGTTCAATATTATATTTTAATAAGCTTCGCGACTGGAAAGAAAAAATAAAAGAAATCGAAAAAGTGAATCCCGAAAAAATGATTGAACAAATGAAAAGCTTATGGTCGGGAAAAGAATTTTTACTTTGCAGTCTCGGAAAACTAAACGGTAAAAAGGTTAACGACCAATTTAGAGAAATATATAAAGACTTTACGCTTATCTGATTATGTTTATCATGACTCATGACAGAAGAACAAAAAAAAGCTTCTGAAGATTTATGGCAAACAAACGCTCAAGCCTTACAACTAATAGCCGGCGCCGGTTCGGGAAAAACCTATACATTAATTGAAACGGTAACCAACTGTATAAATAATTTCTGTTTAGCCGAAGAAACCTGTCTTATTACTTTTACCAAAAAAGCCGCGAATGAATTAAAGGAACGTCTGAAAGAACGGGGTATTTGCGTCGGTTTTGCGGGCACAATGCATTCTCTGGCTTATGATTTATTAAAGAAATCGGGTAATTCACCGAGGGTCATAAATAATTCGCAAAATATATATAATTCTATTTTTAGGAATATATTCCCCCAATATGCGCACATTCCTTCTGATTTAACGGGCGTCGATAAAATATTAGATGATAATGAAAAAAATATTTTAAATGATTCTTATAAAAGACATAAAATAGAGGTTGATAAATTAGATTTTGACGATTTGATTGAAAAGGCAAAAAGTCTTTTGCTAAAATCTGAAATCTTGCATAAATTCAAAGCCGTATTTGTAGACGAATTTCAAGATACTTCATATGAGCAGTTTACGTTTATTCAAGCTCTAAAACCTGAAAAATTATTTATCGTAGGAGACGATTGGCAATCAATCTATAAATTCAGGGGCGGAGATGTTTCGTTATCTTTAAATTTTTCCAACTTTGTACAGAACACTAAAAGATATTTTCTGACTAAAAACTTCAGAAGTCAAAAGAAAATAGTTAAATTGGGAAACAATATTATAAAATTTTCAAAAGAATATATTAAAAAAAAGTTGATAGCTCATAACGGCGCATACAAAACTCCCGGCTTATATATTTACAATAAACCGATAGATTACGAAGAAGTTCTTCATAATTTTTACAAGAAACTAAAAAGAGAAGAACCCCTTACCTTTTTAGTTCGCACTAATTATTTAAAACGCAAGTTAGAGTCATCTTTAAGAGCTGACGATAAAATAATTACGATTCATTCATCAAAAGGGTTAGAATTTGAAAATGTTATTATCTTCGGGGTTAATCAAAATATAATGCCTCATCGCTGGGGCGATATTGACGAAGAAACCAGACTACTTTATGTGGCGATAACCAGAGCTAAAAGAAACCTTGAAATTATCGCTTCAGAAACAAATCAAAAGTATTCTGTATTTTTACCCTTGTTGGCTAAAAAATGTAAAGTTAGTTATATTTAAGTTTTAAAAACTAATCTTTATATGAAGGAAAATACCATAAGGCAAGCAGATAAAAAAACAATATTGAATATAATATCATGGTTGCTGTATAATAAACCGGATTTTCTGGCTGTTGAAACCCTATTGTAAGAGATTTTATATCTAAATATTTTTGATATAAATTATTATTTGAATTTAAATTATCTTTTATTTTACTTATAACCTTCTTAATCGGTAAAATTTGAAATTTTTTTTCTAACGCGTTATAAATTGAAATTTTCTCTTCTCTTTGAATATTAGAAGCAAACTTAAAATCATTTATTATATAATTGCCCCAAAATGAGAGAATAAAAAAATCTTTTTTTGTCAAAGGATCATATTCAGGCGATATTAAAATGTTTTTATAATATAATTTTTCATGAGCTTCAAGTTTTCTTTCTAAATAAACAGGTTTGTTATAATCGGCCGAACCTCCAGATAAAATTGGCATATCTGCCCTTAAATTTCTCGCAAATTCATGCAAAGCTTTTTCAATATTTTCAAGCGACAAGAATATATCTTCGGCTTTAGGAGGTATGTGCCAGAAATATCTATATATATTTTTATTTTTATAGAAATCTTTGTATATTTCTATACCATAATCTTCATTAATTTTTCTATCGTCTAAAACAACAATGAATGCCGGTTTCTTATTTTCTTTAATATTTTCGTTTATTAAAAATAAATAATCGTATTTTGCGTTAAATATTTCTCTCTTTGAATTTACAGTTTTAATGTTCCAGAAAGAATTTTTTTGAAGAGCATATGCGATTCGCCATGATAAAATACCCATATTTTCAGATAAAAATAAGCCCTTTGGCAGACCCTCATGAATCGATAATATGGCTTTATATTCACAGAGAAGATTCTCTTTTATTCGAGGATTTTTAATTTTCAAAGTTATTTGAATATTTTGCGAAACCGTTTTTTCGGGTATTTTAATATCCCATTTAATCCATCCGTTTTGTTTTTTATCATATTTTTTTTCATAAGAAATACCGGGTAAAACCTCTAATTTAAAAGTTTTTGTATCATTAATATGAATTAAAAAATTCAACGAACATACTTGACCGCTATAGCAAATAGTAGGAATCTTAGAATCAAATATACCCTCAACCTTTTTCGTAAACGGCATGATGATCGAATTTTCTTTTTTTTGCGTTTGCGAATTTGAAATATCAGAGATAATAACGGCGTTTTCTGTCGAAAATGTCTCATGTTTCGGAGAAATCTTTTCATTGTATAATCTTTCTTGGTCAAATATTTCTTTTTCAATGGGTTTTCCCGAAAAATCATAAATGTTTTCATTTTTAATCGAAAATTCTTTTTGAACCTGATCAATAATTTTCTTTTTTTCGCCTAGATCAGTAAAAAAAGAAGAATAGCTTGTATCGATATATATATTTTTTATTTGCTTTTTTGTATTTGTCTGTATCAAAACCTGAATGTTTAAGAAAAAAAATAACAACAATAACGGAAAAAACAGACTCCAGATTTTTAATCTTCGGATATTTTTGTAAAAAAGATAAGAGAATATAAAAAAGAAACTCCAAACGATAATTTCTTCAGGTTTTATAAAAATATCCTGAATCATGACGCGCTATTTAATATTGTTTTTGCGTGCTGTATCGCAGAATCGGTAATTTCTTGCCCCCCGACCATTCTTGCGATTTCTTGTATTCTCTGTTCATGATTTAAGCGCATTATTTTTGTTCCAGCTTCGACGTCTTTACTTACTTTGAAATGCGCTATGTCGGTAGTGGTAAGCCCCGCAATTTGATGCAGATGAGTTATTACAATAACCTGTGAATTTGCCGAAACTTGCTCGAGTTTTTTTCCTACAGATTCTGCGATTCGACCGCCTACTCCGGCGTCAACCTCGTCAAAAACCATAGAAAAGACAGGGTCGGTATCTATAATTACTTTTTTTAGGGCCAGCATAATTCTGCTCATTTCGCCGCCAGAAGCGATTTTTCTAAGAGGCTTTAGAGTATCGTTTTCTGAAGCGGCTATCAATATTTCAACAATATCAAGCCCCGATGGATGTATGATGTATTTTTTTTCGGGATTTTTTTCATGAATATATATGCCGTTTTCTCCGTATTCCCATTTTATTGAAATACGAAGCCGGGTATTTTCCATACCTAAATCATTTAATTCTTTTTTTACCTTTTCTTCTAATGAGGCGGCAGCTTCTCGTCTTCTTACGCTTAATTCTTCGGCAATTTCAATCATCTTTTTTTCGATATCTTCAATATCTTTTTTTGTTTTTGCCGCCTCTTCTGAAGAAAGCTCGATGCCCTCATGTTCTCTTTTTGCCTTTTCAAGATATTGTTTTATCTCAGAAATGGATTTTCCGTATTTTCGTTGAAGGTTATGCAATAAATCTAGTCTTTCTCTTACAATTGAAAGCTGTTCAGGGTCGACCATAATAGAATCTTTTTTTTGTCTTAAAGTTCCCGCAACGTCTTCTAATAAATAAAATGCTTCGCGAAAACTAGTCAGTAAATCAGAGATATCGTTATCATATTGACTGTTTTTTTCTAATGTTTTTTCAGAGTTTGTCATTCTCAATAATAAGTTATTTTCAGAACCGTTTAAATCGCTGTATACTTGCGAGATATCTCTAAGAATTGATTCTGCATGAGATAAACTTTTTTCTCGAAGAATTAATTCGTCTATTTCATTTTCATCTTCTAACGAAGCCTCTTCAATTTCTTTTATTTCATGAGATAGTATTTCAAGCCTTCGGTTTTTTTCTTCTTCAGAAAGAGAAACGCTGATTAGTTTTTGTTTTAATTTTTGTCTTTGATAATACAAATCATTAAGTAACTCTACTTTATTATTATTTTGCGCGTATCTGTCTAAAATTGATTGATGGGCGCTTATTTTTAAAATGTTCTGATGTTCGTTTTGACCGTGAATATCTACTAAATAAGATCCGATTTCTTTTAACAGCGTAACGGGTACTTGTCTGGCATTTATAAAACTTCTTCCTTTGCCTTCTGTTGTAATCTCTCTTTTTAATAAAAGATAGTCTTCATCAGAGCTTAATCCATTATTTTCCAGAAAATCGCGTATTGTTTGATATTTTTCAGAAGTTCCAATAATAAAAGACGCTTCTACAAAAGAACGAGTAGAGCCGCTTCTAATCAAATCAGTCGTGGCTTTACTGCCCAAAACCAGACCTAAGGCCCCCAATATTATAGATTTGCCGGCGCCGGTTTCTCCCGTGATAATGTTCAACGTTGACCCAAGACTAATTCTAACTTCTTTTATCAGGGCAAAATCTTTAATATAAATATCTGAAAGCATTTTTAAAACCTGGTTTATAGTATATATATTTTATTTGATTAAAAAATATGATCTAAATTCATTGAATAACTCACGCCTTCTTTTGACCAACCTATATCAAAGAAAGAAACCAATGCCTGGTTCCATGCCAGACGAAACCCCATTCCGCCTCCATATTTCCATTTTTGAAAAGTCATACTTTTTATATTATCATAAACTCTACCCGTATCAAAAAACGGAACCAATATAAGGGCATAGTTTTGACCCCAAATATCAAAATCAAACATTGTCCATCTCGTTTCAAGGTTTATCAGCGTCTGGATTTTGCCGATGAATCGATCTTGCGTATAGCCTCTAAAAGTAGCGTATCCGCCCAACCCTTTTTTATCTCCCGAGGTAAAATTAAATTTGTTCATTTCGTAAAAAGGGGTATTGCCGTAATTCATTACAAGAGAAGCCCTTGCCGCAATAACCAGATCTAAAGCCTTGTTAAACGGGGAATAATAAATTCTCGCCGCGCTCGTATGGCGCGTAAAGTTATAATCATTTATAGACTTTTCGATAACCGTATCTATATATACCCCGTTATTGGGGTCCGGCTCAAAATCTCTTGTATCATAGGAAATTCCCAGTTTTATTGTATTATTCCAGCCTCCATTACAACCGATGATAATGCCGGCATCGCAATCTTTTTTTAATTGAGTATCTCCCATAATAGATTTTATTTCATTACCTTCGGCGTCATAAGCGTCGACATCGGTTCCCGAGTAGTCTGTTATTTTAACGTGCGAAACCTTTATACCGCCATAAAATCCTAAAATTCCTTTATAGATATCGCTTTCAAAATTCATTAACGCGGCCGGAGTTTGGTTGATATATTGATTATATTTTGAATAGGTTTTTCCGTCAGGATGAATCTCTCTGAGAGTTTTTTTGTAATTTTTATAAGACTCAAAAATATCTCCTGTGTACGGTTCTTTGAGTTTATCTAGTGTTTCTTCTCCTACGCCGAAATATGTCGATGCGATATTTTTTTCAAACACCAAAGAGGTCTTTAAGCTGAAGATTGAATTAAGAAAAAACGGAGAATCATAATTAATTGTATGATACTGCCACCCGTTTGTCGTGTGAAAATATTGAACATATGCCCTATGGCGATATGCGGTATACTTAAAATAAGGGTCGCTTTTTAGACCATTATCATAATATATTAATCTCAAACCGAGACCAAAACCTTTATCTACATCGGCACTATATAACGGCAAAGGTATTATATACCAGTCTTCTTTTTTCTTTCTTAATTGCTCTTCTGATAATGCAGGCTTATTTTCAAACCCATCCGGAATTTTATCTTGTGTTTTATTATTTATATCATTTGTTTCAGACGTTTCTTTATTCTCTTGAGAATTTATATTTAATACATAAATAATATTAAATAAAATAACGGCTATTTTAACGATTAATTTTATATGCTTCATTTTTTACCTCTACTTTTTTAACAGTTCAATAACTCTTTGCGCTGATTCACTAATTTTCGTATCAGTAATATCGACTATAGCATGCGCTATTTTTTGATACCATGGTTTTCTTCTTTTGATAATTTCTAATAATTGTTCTTCTGACGAGCTTATTTTTGGACGCTGTGAATTATAATTTAATTTACTGATTCTATCTATGATTTTCTCTGTTTCCATATGAATATATACTATAAAATAATTTTCTCTTAATATTTTCGTCTTTTCATCAGAAAAGTCAAAATCTTCTCCTTCAACAATTCCTCCACCTGTATCTAAGAGACACGCTTTTTCGTCTTTGGCAATATCTTCTAAATACCGTAATTCTAATTTACGAAAATAGTTCCATCCTTTTTTTTTTACAATTTCTTCAATTGTCATTTTTTCTTGTTCTTCAATATAGTCATCTAATGAAATTAAAGGAATTCCCCAGGCTTCAGATAATATTTTTGATATAGAGGTTTTTCCTATGCCCCGAAACCCTATAATTGCAATCTTTTTACGCAATGGGGAGATCTTTTTCTTATAAATAGTTTTTTGTTTTTTATTATTTATTTTATAATTTGTCATTTACTTTAATTGTTCTTTCAATGATTTTTCCATAATTTTAAGAGGAGCCTGCTTGCCCGTAAACAACTTAAACTGATGAGCGGCCTGATAAAGCAGCATTTTATATCCGTATATGACTTTAATTTTCTTTTTCTTGCAAATCTTAATTAAAGGAGTTTCTTGAGGATTATAAACAATATCAAATACAATTTGATTTGAAAACAAGAAATCTCCCGATATCGGGCTTTTATTTTCAAACTCAAATCCTTTCATTCCTATTGGTGTTGTATTTATTATCAGGTCATAATCTTTTAGTTGATTTTTATTTTCAAGAAGAACTGTTTTTTTACGCCGAACGCCTATTGCGTCTTTAGAATCTTTGTACAAGAAATTTTCAAATATGGTTTCTTTTTTTACTAACTTCAGGTTCTTTATTAATTTTTCGCTATTATTTATATTCCGAGAAAGAATCCCGATTTTTTGCGGATTTTCATACAGCAGACTCATGGCAATAGCCCGAGCCGACCCCCCTGTTCCAATAATTAAGATATTTTTTTTATTGATATTAAATCTTGTTTCTTTTATTGCTTCGATGGCCCCTATCCCGTCGGTATTATGACCCTCTAAAAGACCTTCTTTGTTCCAATATATTGTATTTACAGACCCTATTTGTACAGCTAGTGGACTAATTTTGTCTAAAATTCTGTTTATTTTAATTTTATGGGGTATAGTAATTGAAAGTCCCTGGATTTTTAACTTTTTTAAAGAAGTTTTCAGGTTTATTAAATTCTTTACGGCAAAGGCAAGATATACGGCGTTTATTTTCTCGGCTTTAAAAGCCGCATTGTGCATCGCAGGCGAAAATGTGTGCCCTAAAGGATATCCGATGATGCCATATATTTTTGTATTTGAATCTATATTATGCATACACTTTTAATGAATATAATTAATTAAAATGGCTAAAATTGACTTGATGATTTTATTCTCTTCGTTACCCAGATATGTTTTCAAATAATTAAGTTCTTGAATATTTATTTTTTCATTCATCATAATAACCTGCGCTTTTTTAACGCCTATGCCGCTTTGTTCTTCTTCTATATTTCCATATTTTAAATGACGACCTTCTGTCCATTCAAAAATATGGTTTTTATGCTTAACCTGAAATTTTGAAAGTTTTTCATCAGCATATGATTTAATATGCCAGACGAATATCTGAATATCATTTTTGTTATCCTGAAAAAAATTAAATTCCTGATCTTTGGCTAACTGTTTTAATACATCCGTTTTTATTTCTAAGAGAGGCATTTAAGCAGTTCCGCATTTTTTTATATAATATATTAAAAAAAACAATATTATTTTTAGCCGGTTTTCATTACATTATATTTATTATATAGACTATTATTTTTCTACATTTTTCGCTGGGGTAATTTGATTCTCGCTTCTAAGTTTTTTTTATCGATTTTTTATCTTCTGTTTCTTTCAGCCAAAACTAATTGTTCCAGAAAAAAACTAATGGGAGCGTCAATCTTTTTACCATTAACGAATACAGTAGGCGTTCCCGGTATTGCAAGTTTCTTGCCTTCGGCTATATCGTTTTGAACGGCCTTTTTAGGTTCGTCGCTCTTTAAACATTGATTATACACCGACATATTTAATTTAATCGTTTTACCCAGGGTAATTAAATCTTCTTGCGAAACGCCCTGCCCGGTTTTTTTCGCCTGATTTAACCATCTATCTTGTTGTGCGTAAATTAAATCGTGCATATCCCAAAATTTATTTTGTTTTTCGGCGCAAAATGAAGCATACGAAAGTTTACAGGCTCCCGGATGAAGTTGTCTGCTCATATTTATGTTACATTCTGTATCAAGGGGGTAATGTTTATAAGTTACGCTAATGTCATTTGGCATCTTATTTACAGTTTCTTTAAGCATTTCAGCTTTTTTTCTGCAGCCAAAACACATGAAATCTGCAAATTTTGTCAGGTTTAATACGGCTTTTGAACCTCCTTTTTTAGGAGAATCTGCCATATTAATATTAAAGACCATTGCTTTTTTATATTCTTTATAATAGTTTTTTAACGATTTATCAAGCAATTCAATTGGGTCGGCTTTGTCTAGAAGGCTTTCTGCGTTTGAATTTATCTCTTCTTTCACTTTCGAAATACTGTTCATAAGAAACCCGGTAGCGATAATTAATAATGCGCCTATCGAAAAAAAAGACAGATAAGATACTCTTAACGTTTTTACCGCGGTAAAATCGGGAAAATAACTTATATTTTGTTTTTTTATGGCAAGATATGACAATATTAGAATACCCGCCGTCATAATATATGTAATGGCGCACATTTTACAAATTGCTTCAAGTATCACAATAGAATATATCAGCAAAAATACATCTACAATGAAACCTAACCCTGCCATTAAAAATACTGTTTGCAAAAAAGACTTTTCTTTAGAAAGAAAATAACTGATTAAAATCAATATTACGCCCAAATAATACATAAATCCAAATAAGGCGATTGGTAAACCGGCAATTTCTGACGCTTCTGACTCATTTACAACGTCGCATCCTGTTTTTGAATCAGCGCCGCATACAGAATCAATTAATCCCGATTCTAAAGCTGGATTATTATGAAATTTAATTAACTCTGAAGATACATACGCGCCGGCAAGGGCAAGTAATAAGGCTATTATTATAAAATCTCTAATTTTCATTTTCTTTCCTTAAAAAATAATACGTTTAGTTAAATCCAAAATCATTTGAAAATATCACCCGTCAACGAAATATTGTCGCCGATTTTCGTTATGTATAAAAATGTATTTTATGATTGAAGTTCTTCTATCATTTCATTGACTTGAATTCTTAAAGATTCGTCTTTATCGATTAAGTCTCTTACTTTTTTTTCTGCGTGTATTACGGTCGTATGATCATTTCTGCCGTATGCGTTGGCTATTGAAATTAAAGACATATTCGAGACAAGTTTTTTTGTGATAAACATGCCTACATGCCGCGCCAAAGCCACGGCTTCAACCCGGCTTGAACCTGTAATGTCTTCTTCGTTAATATGAAAATTTTTCGCTATTACTTTTATAATATCTTCAACATTTGTGTTATTGCCCTCAATTTCATGAACCATATCTTTTAACGCCGTTTTGGCCATGCCCAAACTTATATTTTTCTTCTCTATTTCTGAAACAAATTTAAGCTTTATCAAAGCCGCTTCAAGCATTCTTACCTGAGTTTTAATTTGATTAGCTATATACGATTGAACATCATATGGAATTTCAACGTTCATTTGTTCGGCTTTTAATTTTATTATCGCCATACGCGTCTCTAAGCCTGGGGGTTTTATATCGACCAATAAGCCCGATTGGAATCTTGTTAATAATCTGTCGGTTAAATTTGACAAGAGCTGGGCCGGCCTGTCTGCTGAAATTATTATTTGTTTTTTATTTTGATATAAATAATTAAATGTATGAAATATTTCTTCTTGTGTATATTCGGCTCTTTGTTTTATTGATTGAATATCGTCAAACATCAGTATATCTGCCGAACGATATTTGGCCCTAAAAGACGGCAGATTTTTTTTAGCAACCGCTTCTACCAGATCAGACTGAAAAACATCGGCGGGCGTATACTGAACTTTTAAATGCGGCATATTTTCGTTTATATAATTTCCCACAGACATTAAAAGGTGGGTTTTGCCAAGACTCACTCCACCGAATATATATAACGGATTATGAAACTTTGTCGGATTTTCAGCCGCCCCCAAAGCCGCCATATAGGCATGTTCATTTGAAGGACCCTTTATATATTTTTCAAACGTATAATTCGGATTTAAATTAATTAACTTAGGGTAATCATTTTCTTTATGTATTGAATTTGCGCCATATTCGTTAATGGTTTTTTTAGCCTGAGATTCTTTATATGTATTCTCGTTTTTATTTATAAATGACGTTTGTTCAAATTCGTCAGATTCCGCGTCTATAATCTTGACGTTTATTTCTTTTTTTAATATAGTTCGAATAGCGTTTTTGATGGCGCCATTATATCTTTTGTTTATATGATCCTTTATTTTTTTATCGCCAACCGAAAATACTATTGAATTTTCTTTTAAGCTTAATAATTTCATATCGGTAAAAAATATATCGAAAAATTGAGCGGGTATAATCTCTCTCAATTTTTGAGAAATATTGGCCCATATCGTCTTTAACTCGTTAGAATTATCGATTAATATGTTTTTTGTATCTTTATTTATTGAAATATTTGCTTCTATTACCTCGCCCATAAAAAGAAATAGCCATTTCGTATCATATTGCGGCAAGATATTTTTTTTGGCATGGAGGTTTTTTTTTCCTCCGGTTTGCGATAAATGGATAATTTGGTTACAATATTATGTCACATTGTATTTTTTAAATATCTGTGAAATTTTATAAAACATTATGACCTGCTCTATTTGCGTCAAATTACATATAAACCGGCTTTTTTATTTTTATATTAAAAGCGTTATGAGGATTTATATTTTTCTTATATTTCTTCACTTCGAAATGCAAATGAGCGCCTGTCGTATATCCCGATTTGCCGACTTTTGCGATTACTTTACCCAGTTTGACATACTGCCCCTTATTAACCAATAATTTAGAGGCATGCGCATAAACGCTGAAATATCCGTTTTTGTGCCGCAGTATAACCATATTGCCGTAACTGCCTCCATTTCCCGAAAAAATGACCACTCCTGACGAGGCGGCTACTATATTAGAGCCTTGCGCCGCGGCAATGTCAAGACCGGTATGAAAATGACGTTTTTTACTGACGGGATGCTTTCGCCAGCCATAACCGCTTGTTAACCTGCCTCTTACGGCTAAGGGCCATCGAAACATCAATGAATCAACATAGTGTTTTCTTGGTAAAGGTTTTGCGTCTGGCAAGAAAATTTTCTGACCAATTAAAATTTTTGAATTCAACAATGAATTTGCCGTTATTATTTCTTTTTCATTTAATTTATAGTTATGACTTATCTTAGAAAGGCTGTCTCCGTTTTTTACTTTATAAAAGATTCCCTTAGATTCGGGTACTTCAATGATATCGCCCGGTTGAATCGCTTTATTTGAAACTCCCGGATTAGCGCTTACAATTGTATACACCGGAATATCATATTTTTGCGCAATTCTCCATAATGATTCGCCTTCTTTAACCTGATGTTTTTTTATAAACGATTCTTTTTCTTCTTTTTTTGGCGGTGTTTCAATGGTTTCTTCTTTATCAGATGTTATATTTTCTGTATCAAATTCAATAATGCGTTGTTGTTCTTCTTCATACTGCGGATTTCCTTTTATGATTTCAAAGTATTTGTCAATCGCTTCGTCAATTTCTTTACTGTATACGATCATTGAAGCGTAATTTGAAGATAAATTTATATCTATTCCTTTTTCTTCGTTAATATTATGATTTTCTGCGGATTTTTTTTCAGATTCTGAGATTATCTCTTCAGAAAATAAAATCATAGATGCCGATGTGATTGAAAAAAAGGCTAAGATGAAAAGTAATTTTTCAATATATTTCATTTATTCTATAAAATCAAGTATTGATTTTTTAATATTATCGGGGAATATTCCGTTTTTCTTGTCTGATTTTTTTTCAACAGTCTTATTTTCTTCTTTTGTTACAACTTCAGGCGATACAATTTCCGGTTTTATTTCTTCTTTGACCGTTGGCGCTTTGTCAATTTCATCTTTAAGCATCCAGTTATCTTTTTTATCGTCTTCAATAAGCATTGATTCTTTGGGGACTCTTTCTAAGAAGAGAGGAACTTCGTCTAAATATCCGGCGGGAGTTTCTTTTTTTCTTAAATTATCGGGATTTTTTAGCAAAGAATCTTGTTCACCCATGATATGCCCCATAGTATCTCTACCTATAGTCATATAAGGCGTCTCTTTGGCCCTTGAAGGAAATAATAACGGATCAACCTCAATATCTTCTACAAGATTCATTCTTTTGAGGTTTTCTTCTCTAAGCTGGTCTAAGTAAAAAAGATCTTTTGCTTCTTTTGCCAAAGGCATTCCCGAAGGTTTCGCGCCTTTTTCTCCGGCAGAAATTCCATATAGTACGGCAATAACCGCGCCAAGGGCCAATACAGCAAAATACCCTTTTTTAACAATATCTCTTATATGCTCAGGTATTTTATCTATATATTTATCTATTGTTGCAAGAACTTTGTTCACATTAACGATATCGTATTATTTTTTTAATTTAATTAGCTATTTATTGCAATAATAAAGAATGAAATACTTCCCCGGGGTAATATTTTTTTTCTAAAAAGTGGTAATCTTTGCCATATTATCAAGTTTTTTTAGAATATCTTCTAACTTGCCGGGCAAAAATTTTGCTTTTTCGTATTTTACTCTCTTTAAGCGTGTACCAATTAAAAAATCGTCAACAATCATTTTTCTGCTATAAAAGCTCGTTTCATTGCCTACGACTTTTTCTACAAAGTTCCCTATTTTGTGTTTCATAATACAGTCAGTATATATTATGTCCTATGCATCTGCCATAAATATTCCAATAAAATTAAAAAAAATATATTTTTTTATTTTCTGTTTATTTGAAATAAATATTTAATCATTGATTTTTTACGAGACCGTGTAGGTTTGAAAATTTATTAAGCTTTTCAATATGTATGAAAGAATATTCAATATTTTATAAAAAAAATTATGAAACCATCCTGCCCCATTAAAAGAAATCCAGGCGATTTTTCAAAAAATGCCGCTCTTTATAATACTACAGAATATTATGATTTAATCTCTGCGTTAAACTGGCATAATTATTGTTATTATGTCAATGACGACCCCGAAATTTCTGATTCTGATTATGACGAGATGATGAGAATCTTAAAAGAAATTGAAGAAAGAAATCCTTCATGGATTTTGCCCCAATCGCCTTCGCATAAAATAGGCGGCGAGGTTATATCTGAATTTCCCTCGTTTGAGCATGACCCGCCTATGATGAGCCTTGATAACGCGGTAAGCTTTCAAGAGGTCAGAGACTTTCATAACCGCATACTTAAAGCTTTAAGAGACAAAAAACCAGAAACCATATATTATTGCGCCGAGCCAAAATTTGACGGCCTTGCCGTAAATATTATCTATGAAAACGGCGTCTTAAAAAAGGCGGGAACGCGCGGCGACGGAAAAACCGGTGAAGATATCACTCACAATATCCGAACCGTCCAAAACGCGCCGCTGAAACTCATATGCGAACACCCCCCCGAAATTATTAGTATTCGCGGCGAATGCGTGATGTCGGTTAAGAGATTTAACGAACTAAACGAGGCATTAAGCAAAGAAAACTTAAAAACCTTCGCCAACCCGAGAAACGCTGCAGCCGGCAGTCTAAGACAGCAAGATTCTAAAATTACCGCCTCAAGAAAACTTATTTTTCTGCCCTACTCTGTGGGTTTTGTCAAAGAAACCGAGGTTTCTGAAAAGAATAATAAAGCGCCAACTTCTCAAAGCCTTATCTGGAAACATTATCTGCCTTCTTTGGGCTTTAAGATTCATATTAACGCAGAAAAACTGAGCATTGACGAAATCGAACGCCATTATAACTATTTTTCATTAAAAAGGCCCGAGTTTGATTTTGATATGGACGGACTCGTCTTAAAATTTGACGATATCCGGCTTTGGCCCATGATGGGAATGACTTCTAAGTTCCCCCGGTGGGCGATTGCCTATAAATTCGAATCAAAAAAAGCTGTAACAAAACTTATTGATATCGAATACCAGACCGGCAGAACAGGCGTAATCACTCCCGTCGCGTGCCTTCAGCCCATTAATATAGGCGGGGTTATAGTTCAACGGGCCACGCTTCATAACAAAGACGAAATGAAAAGACTTGATATACATATAGGAGATTATGTCGAGACGATACGTGCGGGCGATGTCATACCTAAAATCACAAGGGTCATTCTCGAAAAAAGAGACGCCTCTGTAAAAGAGGCCTTATTTCCCGAAAACTGCCCTTCATGCGGCGGCCCTCTTGAAATTCAGGATGTCGCCGTAAAATGCTTAAACGAAAACTGCAAAGGCAGGCAAAAAGCGTTTATTAAATATTTTATTTCAAAAGACGGCATGAATATAGAGGGATTCGGCGAAGAATGGGCGGCTATTTTTTATGAAAAAAAAATTATAAAAGATATTGCCGATATTTTCAGCTTAAAAGAAAACGATATTAACAAGCTTGACGGCATGGGAGATATTCTTCCTACGAAAATTATTTCTTCAATTAACGCCAGAAGAAAGGTCCCATTTCATGTTTTTCTTCGCTCTCTGGGCATACCCGGCGTGGGTTCGCATACCGCCGAGGTTCTTGCTGAAAATTTTTCGTCATTAGAAGAATTAATCATGGCCGATATCGAATTCTTGCAGTCAATTCATGAAATAGGCGAAATTACCGCCAAATCAGTTAAACAGTTCTTCTCTAATAAAAAAAACAATGAGTTATTTAAAAAGCTTTTTTCGTCGGGTTTTGAAATAATTTACATTGAAAAAAAAGAAAACGAAAAATCTATTCTAAAGGGCTTATCGTTTGTATTTACCGGCGCACTTGAAAAATTCAAAAGAGAAGCCGCCGAAGCCCTTGTAAAAAAATATGGCGCAAAAGCCTCGTCTTCTGTCAGCTCTAAAACAGATATTATTGTAGCGGGAGAAAACGCGGGAAGCAAACTTCAAAAAGCCGTTGAGCTTAAAAAAACCGTATATACAGAAGACGAGTTTATAGAATATTTAAAATCAAAAGAAATTCAATTCTAATCTCGAATTAGAAATCAGAAAAGAACAAATTTAAGTTGAAATTCTAACATAAAATTAGTTTTTGTAAAAACAACTTAATTTAAAGGAGTAAAAACTATGATTAAATATATTAACCATTTTTACAAACATGCTTTTAGCCCGATTTCTTTTTTCAAGTTTTTTACGGTATTTGGTTTGATTTTTTTTATTGCCGGATGTACCGCCGGCGACCCAAAATTTAACGCAGAAAATCTGGCGGGTTTTTGGGTCGGTTTGTGGCACGGTATGATTTCTGCCTTTACTTTAATAATAGGAATATTCTATGACTCTGTTCGAATATATGAGGTAAATAACACGGGCGGATGGTATGATTTCGGATTTCTTTTTGGGGTGACTTCAATATGGGGAGGCGCCTGCAAGGGAGCGTCTTTAAATAGAAAAAAATCATGCATTGAAGACGCCGAATGGAAAGACATTGAAGAGAAACTTGAGAAAAAATTTTATGAGAAGTGCAAACAATGGGCCAATGAAGAAGGCGATACAGAATGGGAAGATATCGCAAAAAAAGTAGAAAAGAAAGTTAAAAGAAAAGTAAAAGAATGGGCCGAAAAAGACTAATCGATCAATATTAATAAACTCGTAGTAACACATTTACCATACTCGATTGTTATACTAATAAGAAACAATTTGATAACAAAGGACATATGTACCATTTACAAAAGAAAATATTATTGTACAATAAAGAAAAGGAGAATATAATGAATAAAACAATAAACATAAGGTTAAAAAAATATAAAAAACGACTGATTTTTTTTGCGGCGCTAAACATTCTTTTTTTTACCATGCCCGTAATGTCTCAAGAAGCTATACCTGAAACAAGCGAAGCCATAAATGAAGAATCGGTCATAAATCAATCTCAAGAAGTTGAAATGAAAAACGGAAGCCTTTATTCTACGCTAAAGCAAGGCGGCATATTAATGATACCGTTGGTTTTGCTGGGTATTTTCGGACTTACAATCATAATTGAAAGAACGATATTTTTCATTAGAACAGGAGCGGCCAATAAAAACAATCTTATAAAACATCTTGAAGAAACCGCCGAAAAATCGCTTTCTAAATACCGCGAAGAGCTTGAAGACGAACTTCGTTTGGCCTCTCAGGTTTATTTTAATAAAATTGAAAAGGGTCTTGTACTTTTAAACGGCATAGGTAACATCGCTCCGCTTTTGGGCTTTTTAGGTACGGTCGTCGGCATGATTAGCGCGTTTGCGGCGATTGCGGCTGCAAGCACCGTAAACGCAAAAATCGTGGCCGTGGGCATTCAAATCGCGCTGGTAACGACAGCCGGGGGGCTTTCAGTAGCCGTGCCCGTTTTAGGAGCTTTTCATTTTTTTAATCATATTCTGCAAAAATCTATCGCTCAATCAGATGAAATAATCATGAAGCTGGCTTCTAAAGCGAAGAGATTTTCAGAAGACATATAAGATTTATTAAGAATAATATTTATTATGAGAACCATTATTTCATATTATCATAAAAAGAAAGCCTACTGGCGAGAAAGAAACTTTCATGACGTCGATTCTTCTTCTGTCGGAGATCTTGCTTTTCTTTTGCTCATATTCTTCATTGTAACCGGCTCGTTTATCTTAAGACAGGGACTTTTTTTGTCGCTGCCCTCTGAAAACTCAAGTTCAGTTCGCGTCGAAGAAAAATTGATTTTTGAAGTATCTCCTTTAGAAGACAGTTTTGAACATGAGGGAAATTTTCTAACCCGAGAAGAGCTTGCTTCTCAAATTCTAAAAAGAAAAGAAGAAACCCCCGGTTTAATATTAATCGTTATCATGAAAAAGAATATTTCTTATAATAGATTTATCGATACGTTAAGCGTAGCAAAAGAAATAGGCATTAAAAAAATATCCATTAAAAACGAGGTTTCTTCGTGAAAAAAACGACAAGCTTTATAAAGAAGCTAAAAATTGCCGGCATAGGAGCGGCTATGGCCGACATGGCTCTTTTGCTTCTTGTTTTTTTTATGGCCTCTACAACAACAGAACCGCCAAAAGGCGTCGAGGTTGAACTGCCCAAGGCGCAAACCGAAGGCGCCGAACAAGATAGTCTTTATATTTCAATATCAAATAAAGGCGAGATTTATTTTGACGGTACAAATATTACACTAAGCGATTTGTACGATAGACTCGCTATGAGACACGGCGAAAAAGACAGAATTGTCGCCATTACGGCCGATAAATCTCTGCCTTACAAAACAATCGCCGATGTCATGGATGTTCTAAAAAAAAGAGATTTCTTAAATATTGTTTTTATGGCTGAAGATAAAATAATGAAAAAATAATTTTATGAGTATTAAAAAAGTATCCATTGTTTTATTTTATCAAATTATTGATAAACATCCTTATAGAGTTTCTTTATTTATTTCATTGATTATTTCGATATTTACGCTTACTTATTCTTCTACCATAAAACTTGTGGATACCGTTGAAGAAACTTATAGATTTGACATTATCGATATAAGCGAAATAAAATCGGCCAAAAGAATAACAAAAAAAGAGGTATCTACAGAACAAGGCGAGATATCCGACGCTTCGCCGGTAGAAAGAGCGCAGGGAGTAAGCGAGGCAGAATCTGCCGTTGATTTGGCCTATTTTCCCAATGTTGCCCCTCCCCGTCTTGTTAGTAAATTAAAAAAGATTTATCCGTCAGAGGCAAAAGAATTAAATATTGAAGCCACGGTTTTTGTGGAGCTTACAATATCTTCTGAAGGCAGGGTCTTAAACCTTGAAATAATTGGAATCAGGCTTTCAAAGGAAATGCCAGCTGAAATTTATTCAAACCTTGTAAAAAAATTTTCTTTGGCCGCCGTAACCATGTTTAAAACGGCAAGATTTACTCCGCCCGTTGTCGAGGGCAAAAAAATACCCGTAAAGATGGAACAACCGTTAAAATTTAAATTAGAATAATCTTATTGCATATGCATGCGCCGCATATCATGATCACACCCTTTTAAATTTCATTAAACAAAATAAAATATTTATTGAACATTCATCTTCATTTTATTTAATGCGCAAAGTATGAAAAAAATATTCGGCAATATAGAAAATTTCTCTTTAGAACACCGGATATTTAATCTTGTCGCTATTATCGCATTTTTAAGCTGTCAATATATCTGGATAAACGCGGTTTCTCTTGATTTGCCAATTACAATTTCTTCTGCCTCTTCTTTAATTGGCATTATTATTGGAATTTTTTATTATTTTTCGCGATTTAAAAATAAATTTACATTTTTAATATGGCCATTGCTAATTCTTCTTTTACTTTTATTTTCAACCAACTGGTTTTTTAGTTCGGGGTATGACGGCACGACTTTTTTCGGACATCTGGCCACGTTTTGCGCGGCTTTAATGCTTCTTTCAAAAAGATCAATTATAATATTTATTTTGATATATATTCTGAATTTTACATTTTTAATATTTTTTCAAATGAACTATCCTGAGACAATAATGCCATATCAAAACCAGTCGATTGAATTTATCGACAAAATAAATACCATGATTATAATTTCTATCGTACTGTATTTTATGATTTCTCTTCTTGTCGATAATTATCGCATTGAAAGAAAAAAATTAAAAGAGCAGAGAAATGAACTTAGAGAAAGAAACGATATTATTGAAAAAGAATTAGAAATGGCCAGAAAAATACAGTTGAATCTCATACCTAGCATTAGCCCGAATTCAAATATCGCTTTTTATTATCAGCCCATGGATAAAGTAGGCGGCGATTTTTTTGAGTTTATTGAATATAACAACAAAGATCTATTGGGAGTTTTCATAAGCGACGTTTCGGGCACGGACTTCCCGCCGCTTTTATTACTTCGATGGTTAAAGGCGTCATCATGCAAAAAGACAGTCCCATTGAAAATCCGGCAGAGTTTTTAATATACTTAAACGCGGCGTTATGGACCCAAATTGAAAATAATTTTATAACCGTTTTTTACGGTATCTATGACAAAAAGAAAAACACGTTAACCTGTTCCAATGCCGGTCACCAAAGACCTTTTTTAATTAACGAGAAGGCTCAAAAACTTCTTATAGACAAAAGCAGCGTACCTCTGGGCATTATGAAAAATAACGAACTTTTTAGAAAAAATAAACAGTATCAAAATGAAATTATTGAACTGCCCAAGCCGTCAAAATTATTTTTTTATACCGACGGCATCTCTGAAGCCGCAAATCCTGAAAATATAAATTACAAATTTGAAGACGGCCCCATGGAAGATTTCATCAACCGCCATAAAGATAAAAATTCAAAAATCTTTATTTCTGACTTATACGAATCTCTTGTTGAATTTAGAGGCGCCCCTTCTTTTGAAGACGATATTTGCATGATATCTATGGATATTGTTTAATATTGTTAATCGGAGTTTCAGGGTTTAAAAATGTGTTCTATGAAGATGAAGTATATGAACTCATTGATTATTATGACAAGAATACCGGTTTAACCGCCATGATGAGATGCACACGTTTTTCATTGGCAATTGTAGCAAGTTTTATAGCTATATAGAATTTTTCATTTTTGAAATTTTCATTAATTCCGATAATAATAGCGTATGCGTTACAGCTGGAAGTACATAAAAGGCCGGGGGGGCGATTATCCCGAGCTTTATTTTCTTGATTCACAAAAAAAAGAGCAAATTCAAATAGAAGTTAACCGCATTAAGGGTCTGGTAAAGATTTTTATCGATACCTTAGAGGGCGAAGACAGCTTTTACTGCGTCATAAGTAACGGCGTAATTATACGCGAAAGAGATTTTAAAACCGGCAAAAACAGAAATCTTGAAAAAGAATTTGCTCAAAGACACATCGAAATAAGCTCTCTACCCGATAACGAAGTTTTGCGCGTCATCGGCGGCAATTACGGAATTTTAACGCAATTTCTAGGCAAGGCCGAAAGAAAGATACAGCCCGATCTTGACGAGTTAAATAATTTTTTTCAGAAGATATTAAGCCATCCAAAAAAGTTATTAACAACAATATTAAATATTTTTAACTTTCTTTATAAATCTTGCTTAGAGCGCCCTAAACTTTCAGACGTGCTTGACGCCGCTCTTGCCGTTTCTCTTGGTTTTGCAATCTATAACATTAACTTTAATTTTCTTCATACTTCGCTTGCGGCTTTTTCATGTTCATTGTTTTCGGGATATGCCGACTGGCTTTTTCGAAAGAAAGAACCCTATTTATTGAAGATTATTCTAATAACGGTTCCTTCTTTTGTTTTATTTTACCTTGGCATATCTTATCATTAAATTTTTTGCATTGTTTTTTGCGGCTAGCCGCAAAAAACAATATCAATTTATGTTATCCGGTTTGACAGTCTGATTCTTATAAAAAGTCTTCCCTCATGAGTACACAAATATTGCCTCAATCTCCAAAAAATGTGGCGATTGCGGGCGCAACAGGCGCCGTGGGCAGAGAATTCATCTCTGTTCTTGAAAAAATTAATTATCCCATAAAAAATATAAAACTCTTATCTTCAAAAAGAAGCGCGGGCGAGAAAATGAATTTCGCGGGCGAAGAAATAACCGTTGAAGAGATGAATAAAGATTCATTTAAAGGTGTCGATATTGCTCTTTTCTCGGCGGGCAGTTCGATATCAAAGGAATATGCCAAATCTGTAACCGACAGCGGATGCATTCTCATTGATAACTCTTCTGCCTTTCGCATGCTTGACGATGTGCCTTTGGTAGTACCCGAAGTAAACGCAGAAGATATAAAAAACAATAAGGGTATTATCGCAAACCCTAACTGTTCAACCATAATTATGCTTATGGCGGTATTTCCGCTGCATCAAAAAAATCCGGTTAAAAGAATTGTAACTTCAACTTATCAGGCGGCCTCAGGCGGCGGATGGGCGGTCATGGACGAACTTATGCAGAGCACAAAAGCAAACATTGAAGGTAAAGCGTTTGTTCCCAAAGAACTTCCATTTGATTATGGCTTCAATTTATTTTCTCATAACACTCCTATAGGAGACAACGGATACAATCAAGAAGAGATGAAAATGGTTAAAGAAACCCAAAAAATTCTTCATAATAACGATATTGCAATTGCAGCCACATGCGTTAGGGTTCCAGTCTTAAGGGCGCACTGCATCTCAATCAATCTCGAATTTATAAATTCTGCGCCTTCAGTTGACGAAGCAAGAGATTTATTGAAAGAATTTTCGGGTGTTCAAATTGTTGACGATCGTGAAAATAATCATTTTCCTATGCCTATTGAGGCAAGCGGTATTTTTGACTGTCTAGTGGGAAGAATAAGAAAAGATATTTCAAACCCCGGTAAAGGTCTTGAGCTTTTTGTCGCCGGAGATCAGCTTCTTAAAGGCGCGGCGTTAAACGCGGTTCAAATTGCCTGTTATTTATAATTAAACAGCAACTTCAAATTCACGCAAAGCTTCATTTAAGCTTGTTTTTAAATCTGTTGATTCTTTACGTCGCCCTATAATTAAGGCGCATGGCGTTTGAAACTCGCCTGCAGGAAACTTTTTAGGAACCGTTCCGGGAATAACAACTGAATTTTCAGGCACCAAGCCTTTTGTAATTAACGGCTTATCGCCTGTTACGTCTATGATTTTTGTCGAAGCGGTTAATATGACCCCGCTTCCTAAAACGGCCGCCTTTTTGATGCGAACGCCCTCTACGACAATACATCTTGAACCGAGAAAAGCGTTGTCTTCAATGATAACAGGATCGGCCTGCGGAGGCTCTAAGACGCCGCCAATGCCTACCCCCCCCGATAAATGCACATTTTTACCTATTTGCGCGCAGCTGCCGACGGTTGCCCATGTATCGACCATGCTTCCCGTAGAAACGTATGCGCCAATATTAACATATGACGGCATTAAAATAGCGCCTGGTTCTATATAAGAACCGTACCTTGCCAAAGCGGGAGGCACCACTCTTACGCCTATCTTATCATATCCCTTTTTAACGGGTATTTTATCCCAGTATTCAATGTCGCCCGATTTTATAACATCCATTTTGGCAATTCTAAAATAAAGTAAAATTGCCTGTTTTACCCATATATTGACCCGCCAGTTTTCTTCGTCAACAGGAGTCGCTACTCGAATTTTTCCTTCGTCTAAAAGCGAAATACAATCTTTTACGGCTTTTTGAATCTCTGTCGATTTAATAACAGAGGGATCTTCATTTATTTTTTGATAAGTTCCAGAAATTAAATTTTCGAGTTTCTCAGACATTACATTCTTGTGCCAATTATAGGCCCGCCCTCTTTTTCAAGCAGTATATCTTTTGTGATTAAAAAATCGTCGCGATCGTCTTCAGGCATGGGAATTCCTCCGTCTAGATAAATGGCCCCTTTAGGGCACGCCTCTTCGCACAGACCGCAAAATATACATCTTAATGTATCAATATTAAACACTTTAGCGTATTTATCTTCGGGATAATTTTCTTTTTCATTTTCGGGAACTTTTGCGGCTTCTATATGAATACACTGGGCCGGACAAACCCACATGCAACAGAAACAAGAAGTGCATCTTTCGCGGCCCTTATTATCGCGTTTTAACGTATGACGCCCCCTGAATCTTGAAGAAAGGGGCCTAATCTCTTCGGGATATTGTACCGTTACTTGTTTTCTTAAAATCGCGCATTTTAAGAAATATTTCATTGTAGTAAGCATTCCCGCAGAAATTGATATAAAATAAAATTTCTCGTACCATTTCCATTTATATTTTTGTTTTACTTTAACAACGCCCATCTTATTCTCCGTGATTTTATTTTTAAGCTATAGCCGTTTGCCGCTCTACCGAATTAATAAAATACTCTAAAACTTCGGCCGTATTCCTTAAACCTTCAGGCGGCCTTACAGATATTTTTGTTTTTTTAATTTCGCCTTTTTTATCTGTAAATGAATTTTCTATTTCAGTCATAGCTTTTACAGGAAAAGACGCAAGCGCTTTTTTAGAAGCGTTATTATCATGGGTCGTTAAATTAATTATTTTACCCCATAAATTTTCATTTTCAAATATTTTATATAATATATTTTCAGATAATTCATTTTCGTCATTTATTCTGTAAGAATAAGGAGCCGAAAATTCGTTAAGCGAGAAAATGATATCGGCATTTTTTAGCGCCGCAATAAAATCTTTCTCGTTTGAAAACGGGCCCTCAATAACTTCTCGCGCTTTTTTACTGTTCGGTCTTTTGTCGCTGGTCATTAAAAAGTCAACTTCTTCGGCCCAGTTGCTTTCCCACATGTATTGCATGGTTTTATATTCCCATTTTACGTTTTTACCCGTTTTAATCATCGATTGTATAATTTCTTTTATTTTCTCAAGGCTCTCATTTGATTCTGTCGTACCTCCGACAAAAACGATACTTTGCGCGTTTTGCCATGTATTTTTAATTTCAGAAAATACATCGGGCGATTTTTTATTTATGCCTTTATAAGCATATGAAAATAACCTTTCTTTTGTAAAATCTTCGGCGGAAAATCGCCCCTGATCGCATATAAAATAACCGTTATTATAAGGATCTTCAGGCGGCATATAACGGTACACTTCATTATTTTTCACGTCTACCGTTATTTTACACAAACTGCTGCATCCGTGGCAAATACTTTGAGTTCTGTCATACCACCAGACTCTCGATTTATAAAGCATGTCTTTATTTAATAGCGCGCCTACCGGGCATAAATCAGACAATGCCCCCTGATAGTTATGATCAATTAATTTTTTGCCCTCGTCTTTACCGTTTGAAATACAGCCAATCATGCTTTGGTTGCCTCGATGAATTCTTTCAAGACGCGGATCATTTAATATTTCTTTTTGAAATCTGACGCACCTCAGGCACATGATACATCGGTTATGATTTATCAATAAATTATCACCGATTTCTTCTTCTGGCGTCGTTCTTTTATTTTCTTTATATCTGGTGGTAGAGGTACCCGATGAAAATGAGTAATCTTGAAGTTTGCACTCGCCCGCTTTATCGCACACGGGACAGTCAAGGGGATGGTTTATAAGCTGAAACTCCATAATGGCTTCTCTTGCTTTTATAATTTTTTCGCTTGTAACAATTATTTTCATGCCATCTTTAACGGCCGTACCGCACCCTATTTGCAGTTTCGGAACGCCTTCAATTTCAATCAGACAAAGACGGCACAAACCTGCGACTGATAATTTAGGATGATAGCAGAATGTGGGAATATGAATGCCGACTTCTTTTAAGGCGTCTACAAGATTTTTATTTTCATCAACCGAATATTCTTTGCCGTCTACCGTGATTGTTACCATAATATCCTCTTTTAGGTTTTACTCGTTTATTGATTATTCCCTGTATTGTATAACTGTTTATACTGTAAAGTATTTTGTATAATTAATTTAATTGCCCACAATGCGCATATGGCCTTAAATTATGTATTTCTTCTTATTGATTCGGTAGATAGTACTCTTAGCCATTTTTTTAACTGACCAAAAATTAAAAACTCCTGAATTACATGGTTCTGGGTGTTACGGGCATATATTTTTCTCTGCATAGGGTCGGCCAGAAGGTCGCTTATGGCCGAAGCAAGTAATTGTGTGTCTTCAGGATTATCAATAATAATTCCGTCAATATGATTTCTAATCTGGTGCCTTATGCCCCGCGCGTTGCTGCCGATTACGGGAATACCCTTCCACATTGCTTCGGTAACCGTTAAACCGAAACCTTCTTTAAGAGAATTTTGCACAACAATTGAAGAGCTTTTTTGCAGAGCGTTAACGACAAGAGCGTTTTCTTTTTCAGACGTCATCGGCAATAGCAAAACAGCGATATCTTTTTGAAGTTCAGAGTTTTGCGAGCAATAAAAAGACGAGATTTCTTTTATAACTTCTAAAGCTTCGGGATCATCCTGAATAGATATCGGATCAGGCCCGGCGAGTACAAGCCTCAATAACTCTAATCTTCTCTTTTGATTCTTAGATATTTTCTCTTGAATTACGCCCTGCGCTTTCAAATGAATAAAGGCTTTCATTAAAGGTAAAAATCCTTTTAATTTATCCCATCTTGACACCTGCAGCAGAATTGGCCTGAAAAGAACTCCGATATTTTCAGGTTTGTAGCACGCGCCAAAACTTCCATCGGGCTGAAGTCTTTTTACAGATTCATTAAACGGAGCGGTTAAAACGTCTTTTTTAAGCCGAACGATTTTCGCGTTGCTTAGTATTCCGGTTATTTTATGAAGATGCAACTCTCTGTTTTTATGCGAATAAGGGTCAATTGCCGGATATATTATTCTCGAATTTTTCTTAAAATATTCGGGGATGTAATCATAAAAAGAAAAAACGCCATAATCGTAAAAATCAGCATAGGGTTTTAAAAACTTCCAGCAGGCGTCTGTTTTTTTTGATTTTTCATCATTGCCTATATGGCACCTCCAAATTAAAGTAACGTCAATTTTTTGCTTCAGGAAAGCTCCCATTGCCATCGGCTGGGGGTCGTGTATGACAACAATATCTTTGGGCCTTATATATTTCAACAAATACTGCACATTTTCTTTGCTTACGCTTTCGTAAAGATTTTTATCTATTGTTGAAAAATAACCTTTTCCCACGCCATGAATCAAGTTATGAATTCTTTTTGTTAAAATAAAAAATTCTTTTTTTTCGGTACTCATTACCAGCCAGTCTATCTTAAGACCAAGCTGGCGAAATAAACTAATCTGTCTTGGCAGCATTTCTGCCACCCCGCCGCCTCTCGCGGTAGAGTTTATCATCCATATTTTTCTGCCTTTCAATAAAGGCATGAACATTGAAGCTTCTTTTCGAAGATCGCTGACCATTAAAGAACAAGATGGATGAAGTTCATAATCTTCAAGGCTGGGCCCTTTTTTTACGTTAATAAGTTCTATCATTGACTTTCTTCTTAAGAAAATTAATGTCTTTTATTTTCTTAAGGAATTAACAAAGTATCAATATTTAATATATCAATATTATTTTAACAAACTTATAAACAATTACAATACGTATATAACAATTAATAAACAAGAGTTTTCAAAAGATGGCGGTCGGGAATGACATCTTTTTAAATATTTTTATCAAGAATCGTATAATCGCATTTTTCATAAAAAAGATACATTTTATTTTGATATAATTTTTTCCTGTATTCTTGGTTTCATTATAAAATAATACGCTAAATTTGCATAAGGAAGCCATATCTCGACCGGGCTCGATGCAAGTGAAAACAAGAAGAAAAACTATTCTTAATTCGATAATTCCTTATTTAATATTGACATCTTCTTTATAAGGTAACGGTTTTTGATTAATTAGATTTCTATACCAACCACCATTTTTCAAAAGACAAATCAAGACATAGTATTTTATATGGGCATAAAATGCGCCTTGACCTTAGAACATTATTAAAACCTCTGACACAAACGCATGTATTTTTTTTACTTTATAAATAATGATAGACAATGAACAGAAATATAATTCTTGTAAGTAATCGTTTACCCGTAAGCTTCGACTTTAAAAAAGAAAAATTAAAACCGAGTTCTGGCGGTCTGGTTTCTGCTTTAAGCGGCATAAAAGAAGAAACCATCTGGGCGGGAACTTTTCCATTTGAACAGAAAAATGTCAGTCTTGATAAAAATCTTATTCCCGTTTTTATTGAAGATGAACTTTACAATAAATATTATAATAATTTTTGCAATGAAGTATTATGGCCCCTGTTTCACTATGAAACAACTCATATAAAATGCAGCCGCGAAGATTGGGAGGCTTATAAAAAAGTAAACCGGATTTTTGCCGAAAAGATACTTGAAAAAGCCGATTCTTCAGATTTAATATGGATACATGATTTTCATTTATTTTTGCTTCCCAAATACATAAGGGAACTCAATAAAGATATCAAGACCGGATTCTTTTTGCATATTCCGTTCCCGAGCGCTGAAATTTTCAGAGAGCTGCCGTATCGCGAAGAAATACTAGACGGCGTATTAAACGCCGATCTTATCGGTTTTCACGATTATACTTACCTACGTCATTTTATCGAGACTTTGCATTATCTGCTAAGCATAGAATCTGATATACTATCTGTAGAATATGAAAACAGAAAAGTTCAATTAGGAGTTTTTCCCGTAAGTATAGACACTCAAAAGTTTATCTCTAAATCCCAGACTTCTGAAGTAAAAAATCTCGTAAAACAAATAAAAAAAGAAGCCGCGGGCAAGAAACTGATTTTAGGCGTAGACAGACTTGATTACATTAAGGGCGTCGATCTTAAGCTTGATATCTTTCAAAAAACGCTCGAGATGTATCCTGAACTGCGCGGGAAAATTTCTCTGCTTCAAATTGCAATTCCCACCCGAAGCGATGTAGACGAATATATTTCTCTAAAAAATAATATTGACCGAAAAATCGGCGAGATTAACGGAAATTATGGCACGACAAATTATGTTCCCGTGAAATACATCTATAACTCTGTCGATTTTAATACTCTGGTTTCTTTGTACGGCGCCTCTGATGTATTGCTAATTTCAAGCAAACGCGACGGAATGAATCTGGTTGCTTTAGAATATATTGTAAGCCAGACAAAAGATAACCCGGGAGTTGTTTTGCTGAGCGAATTTACCGGGGCCGCTTCTAACCTTAGTCATATTATCTCGATAAACCCCTGGAACACGGAAAATTCGGCATCTAAACTGTATGATGCCCTAGATTTGAAACCTGAAGAGAAGTGGGACATGTTAAAACCCATGATTTCATATCTAGAAAAATATACCGCCACAAAATGGGCCCAGACTTTTTTAACTGAACTGGAAAATTGCCCCGTAAGTTCACCGAAAAAAATATCAACTATTCAGAAAGAACAAAATCAATACAAGTTTCCTGAAAATCTAGTCGAAAGCCTTAAGAACAAGAAAATAATTATTTTCTTAGATTATGACGGCACAATTGTTGCCATTAAAGACAACCCTGAAGATGCCGTATTAGAAAGCGTTGAAAAAAAACTCTTAAAAAGAGCCGCTTCTCTTAAAAATACCACTCTCATTATAATAAGCGGAAGAAGCCAGAATTTTTTAAGTAATCAATTAAAAGAATTTAATATTTCTTATGCTTTAGAACATGGGGCCTATTTTTTTGATCATCTAACTAAAGAATATATTTCTCTTGTTACATCGAAACAAAAATCATGGTACCCCATTGTAAAAAAAATTATGCAAGATTATTCTTTGCATGTACCCGGCAGTTTTGTTGAAGAAAAAAAACATTCTATTTGCTGGCACTACAGAAAATCGCCGCGTCTTTTTGCGAAATTTCAGGCCAGAAAACTGCATGACGAACTTGAAAGAGGCTTATCAAATATGCCCGTATCAATAATTCAGGGAAAAAAGATTATTGAGGCCAAGGCCCTTGAAGCAAACAAAGGGATATTCACGAAATGGCTCATAGAAAGAGAATTTAATAACGACAGCGTACTGCTCGCGTTCGGTGACGACAAAACCGATGAAGAAATGTTTGAAACGGCAAAAGAATACGGCTACTGTTTTAAGGTAGGCAAAGGAGATTCAATCGCTCATTTTCGGCTTCAATCTTATAAAGATGTTCTGCCATTCATAATTGAGTTGACTGAAAAAATAAAAAGATGATTATGGTCAATGCATAAAAGATTTTCTAATTCAATTTTATCGGCCAAACAATTTAACAAAAATAATTTACTTGAAATTCTTGACGTTTCTGAAAAAATAGAGAGAACTCTTAAGAAACAAAAAGAGATTCCTCTTCTAAAAGAGTACATTCTAGCCACCTTATTTTTTGAGCCTTCTACCAGAACCCGCCTTTCTTTTGAGGCCGCTATGCACAGACTTGGGGGTAAAGTTATAACGTCTGTGGGCATGCAGTTTTCATCTTTGGCAAAAGGAGAAACCCTTTTTGATACGCTAAAAATGGTTGAGGCATACGCCGACATTTGCGCCATACGACATCCTGTTGAGGGGGCCTCTGTTCTTGCCGCTGAAAACATATCAATTCCTGTAATTAACGCCGGAGACGGGGCCGGAGAGCACCCCACCCAGGCATTACTTGATTTATACACCATAAATAAGCACAAATCTCTTATTGAAAAAAAATTAAAAATCGCTTTTATAGGAGACATACGCTACGGCAGAACCATCCACTCTTTGATTCACCTTCTAAAACATTTTGAATGCGAACTTACTTTTATAAGCCCTTCAGAAATATCGCTTCCCGAGAAATACAAAAATGAACTCAATTCTCATAGTATATCTTTTCTTGAAAATGAAAACTTAAACAAAGCAAAAGGCGCGGATGTTCTTTATGTTACGCGTATTCAAGAAGAAAGATTTACCGACCGAAAAATATACGAAAAATTCAAAGACGCTTATATTATCGATAAAGATTTTGTTTTTAAAAGCTGCCCCAAAGCGATTGTCATGCATCCCCTGCCCCGCTTAAATGAAGTTTCAACGAACTTAGACGATACGCCAAACGCCGTTTATTTTGATCAGGCTAAAAACGGCTTATATACAAGAATGGCTTTAATATTAAAATTATTAAATATTAATATTGAATAGAAATCGTACTTTAATTTATTTCAAATTCTGTTTTTTTAAACAATTATCAATAAAATAGGCTAATTATTGGACGATATTATTTTTTATAATTAATATGTTACAAAAGATATATTTATATCGAATTTCTTTTATTCTACAATAATACTTTTAGAGCTGATATATGTAATATATAATGAATAGACTCAGTCAAGATAGTTTATATTTGTTGAACCAGATTTACAGGCTTTCTTATAAAGATCTATCTTTAAATGATCTGCTAAAATATCAGTTAAAAATGATTGTTTCGGTCTCATTTTTTTCAGACATCGAAAAAGCTTCCATTTTTTTGACTGAAAATAAAGAAAGTCATCTTGCCCTTGGCTCTCATTATAATCTTCAAGATAATAAACAATTTGAATGCGCGATAATCCCGCTTGGAACATGTCATCGCGATAAATTGGTAATTCAAAATAAATTAAATGAACCCGATTACTGCGATAAAAATACCCTTGGCATTAAAATAGAATGCGCAAATTCTTGCTCTCATTATTGCATACCGATATTTTCGAAAAAAAGCCTATTGGGCATCTTAAATTTTATTCGCAATACCCAATCTAAAAAAAGCAAACAAGAAATATTATTTTTAAAAACTCTGTCAAAAACATTGGGCCATATCATTGAACAAAAACTTGAAATAAAAAATATTAATAATATAAATAACCGTTTTGAAGAAACATTAAAAATAAAAGATAAATTTATCGCTCTTGTGGCCCATGATTTAAAAAACCCCCTAAACGGCATTAAGGGATACTTTCAGCTTATTCAATATGAAGAAAATATATCCGAAACCATAAAGAATATAACAGAAGACGCTGTTTCTGCCTGCGAAGAAATGCAGTTTCTCATAAAAGAAATTCTAAATTTATGCCGAATTAAAAAAGGAAAAATTACTCCAAGATATTCATATTTTAATATTTATCCCGTCATTAATCAAATAATAAAAAATCACGCGACAGACGCCCATAGAAAAAAGATCAACATAAAAAATACGGTACCCGAATTCTTTTTTATTTATTTTGACAAATTACTATTTACTGAAATTCTGAACAATTTAATTTCTAATTCTATAAAATTTTGTAATGAAAGCGGTGTCATACGGTTCTTTCTTCCCGATAAAGACCGGCCTGCGATTGCAATATCTGATACTGGCGTTGGTATTGAAGAAAAAAGAATGGAAACCATATTTAAATACGATGAAAATTCTTCAACATTGGGCACAATGGGAGAAAAAGGAACCGGCTTTGGCCTTCCTCTGGTGAAAGAAATTGTTCAGGCTCATAACGCCGATATTTCGGTAAGTTCAAATCAAAATCAGGGTACCGTTTTTTCAATAAATTATCAGAATATAACGCCTAGAATATTGGTTATAAATGAAAATATTGAAAATCTTACGTCTATTAAAAGCGCAATCTCAAAATTAAAAGCCGATTATATCGAAGCCTCTGATATTCAAACAGCTGAGCAATTATTGGTTAATAAAAAACCCCATGTCATATTACTGGATTTATTAATGTCAAATCAAGCCGGATTAGAAGTTTTAGAATTTATAAAATCTAAAACTGAACAGTACGATATACCGGTTATCGCAATCATGGCAGATAATCAAATTGAAACCCGAGATATCGTTTTACATCATTCTCTTGACGATTTTGTTCCAAACCCTTTAGATATGTATGATATTATTCATAAAATAGAAAAATCTTTAAGTAACGCATATCAGGAAGGCGAGCTTTTTAATGATTGGAGCTAATTTCGAGCGTCAGATTACAAATTAATTTTTTCATATTCAGCATAAAGGAACGCTTCTTCTTTATTTATTCTTGTTTTCAATGCCGCGATAAGAGCGCCTAATTCTTTAGCGAATTCTACATCGGCATTTTCAATATTTTTATATTTTTCAAAAAAATCAATAGCCATTCCCGATACCATGGCCATGTCTTGAGCAAACAATTCGAGTTTCTCTTTTAAATCTATATGGTTTTCGGCATGCGCGGTTAATTCAGGATATAAACGGCTGTCTTCTTTTTCTAAATGAGACAACAATAAATTTTCAATTTCATGCACTTTTTCGCGGCCGGCTTTGGTTGTAATTCCTAAATTTTTTACCGTCTCAAGCGTTTCTAAAAGCAGCTTGTGTTCCGATTTTAATTCTGTTATTAATTGAGACAATTTTATGAAGTTTCCTTTTAATTTTTTTAATCTTATATAATATACTAAATATAAGACCAATTGAATATTTCTTCAGAAGTCGTAAAGAGATATTATTAAGAGAAATCAATCATATCTCAGAAATTCAACGATTTTCTTGGGAAGCTTTTGCAAAGGCAGTACTTCGTTAACTCCGCCTCTTTTTATGGCTTCTGCGGGCATTCCGAAAACTATGCATGAAATTTCATCTTGAGCGATACAGTAAGAACCCGATTCATGCATCTCAAGCATACCTGACGCGCCGTCGTCGCCCATGCCGGTCATAATGATGCCAAGCGCGTTTTTGCCCGCTTCTCTCGCTACAGAACGAAAAAGGACGTCTACAGACGGTCTGTGGCGGCTAACCGGCGGCCCGTCTTGCACCGTTACGCGATATTGCGCGCCGCTTCTTTTTAATATCATATGAAAATTTCCCGGGGCAATTAAAACTCTGCCCGGTATTACCCTGTCGCCGTCTTCGGCTTCTTTAACTTCTACTTCAGATATTGAATTAAGTCTTTGCGCGAAAGCAAGAGTAAATTTTTCGGGCATATGTTGAACGATAATGATTCCGGGCGATACTCTCGGCAGTCTGGTAAGAATAAATTCAAGCGCCTGCGTGCCCCCTGTAGATGCGCCAATGGCCACAACCTGATCGGTTGTTTTTTCCATTGCTGTTGATGACATTTTAGGCGGTAATATTGCGTCTGCGCTAAGTTTAGGCTCTGTTATCAGTTTATTTATAGTTTTAATTTTGTTAACTTTCGCCTGGGCAGCCCCTTTTACCGAATCAATGAGCCTTTTTTTTGAATCTTCAAGAAATCCTTTCAGGCCCAAAGTAGGCTTTGTTATAATTTCAACGGCTCCGTTTGATACCGCCTGCATGGTAACTTCAGCGCCCTCAACCGTAAGAGTAGAGCATATCACAACTGGCGTAGGTTTTTCTGCCATTATTTTCTTTAAGAATGTAATGCCATCCATGCGGGGCATTTCAATATCAAGAACAATAACATCGGGCCACTCTTTATTTAAATAGTTCATGGCAAACACCGGGTCAGAGGCCGTCGATATAACTTCTATACCCGGGTCAGAGTTTAATATTTCGCTTATAACCTGTCTTACAACCGCTGAATCGTCTACTATCGCTACTTTTATTTTTGCCATTTTTTTGCCTTTCTTTATTTGGCCTCTGCCGTCTGGGGTCTTTTCAGCCATACATTGCCGCTCCATAAATCTAGCGCAATGCTTCTGTGCCCTTCGCCTTTTACGTGTTTTCCCATAACCTGAAAATTATATTTTGATACAAATTCTTCGGCAAGAGCTACGTTTTTATCGCCTACTTTCACCACTCTGTCTGTCTGAATATTAGCAAACATATTTCCTCCGCCGAAAATTTTTACGTGATAATCGCGCGGTTTCGTTTTGGCTTTTTCAATTTCATGCAAGATCATTTCCATTACTTCGGCCCCGTAACGAGGGTCATATTTTTCGCCTGCGGGTTTTTCGCCGGCTCTTGAAGCCAATAAATAATGACACATGCCACCTATTTTTAATTTTGGATGCCATAAACATAATGCGACGCATGAACCCAGTATGGTTCTTACTCTTGAATCTGAATCGCCCCAGTAAAACTCACCGGGCTGTAAAAATATCTCTACTATAAAATCTGGCGTATTCATGTCTTTCTATATATTGTCGGCTTATATTGTTTCATAATATCGGTTACGTTATTTAAAGTTTCTGAGTGACCCACTATAAAAAATCCGTCTTTATTTAACGCCGAATGAAGACTATCTACAATTTTTTTCTTTGTAGCGTTATCAAAATATATTAGCACGTTCCTCAAAATAATTACGTCAAACTTTCCTACTTTAGGAAGAGGCTCTATCAGGTTTACTTTTCTGAAAGTAACATTTCTTTTTAATTCTTTTTTAATTATAAACTTTCCCTGTTGGTCGTTAATTCCACGCATACAATAATTCTTTAAATATTTATCGGGAATATCTTTTGTTCGTTCTATGGGATATATTCCGTTTCTGGCTTTTTCTAAAACAGTTTCATTTATATCTGACCCCATGATTTCCCAACCTGTGGGGCCAAGTTTTTCTTCTAAAGTCATAGCAATAGAATAAGCCTCTTCGCCCGACGACGACGCCGCGCTCCAGACTCTAAGCGACCCGCCCTGAAAGTTTGGCGCTATCTCGTTTTTTATAAATTCAAAATGGGGTGGTTCTCTGAAAAAATAGGTTTCATTCGTGGTCAACAAATTGACCATAATCTGCCTTTCATCAAGATTATTAGACTCGGTTACAAGCTTTAAATAATCGGCATATGTTTTTAATTGAAAGTGTTTTACTCTTTTTAATAACCGGCTAGCGATTAGAGCTCTTTTACCGTCTGACATGTGAATGCCGGCAAGTTTATAGATAAGATCGCTGAACCCTTTAAATTCATGATCTTTTAGTTGTAATTTATGATATTCATAGTTCTGTGTACTTGTTTCCACTGCATTTTCTCTTTGTTAATAATATTTTCTCTCTCTATTCTGAAGTTTTTTCAACCGGTTCAGCTACGGTTTCTGCTTCTTCTGAACCCGAATTAGTCTCAACATTTTCGGTCGGCTCGTCTTCAGACGCCGAATCGTCTTCAAAAACCAATTCGTCAGAGACGCTTTCGTCTTCAAAAACAACTTCTTCTTCTGATGCGGGAATGTTCGATAAGGCGGCTGTAGATTCAGCCTGTTTTTCTTTTGCCTTTATCAAAGCTTCGTTTGCGGCTGTCGCTGCGTAGGCCAATGCGGCCTCTGCCTCTGCTTTTACGTTTTCTATATCTTCAGGCGAATATGCCTCTTCATATCTTTCTGCCGCGGCCGCAACCGCGGCCGCTTTTGCCGCAGCTTCAGCAGCCGCCATGGCCGCCGCTTTGGCTTTCGCCGCAATAGAGCCTTCTTTAACGTTTATATCGCCTAAAAAGTTTCTCATAAATTCTGTAGTCTGAGATTCTTGACTACCCATACCTGGTCCTGATGGTTTTCCCGTTTTTATGACGTCTTCAAGAGCAGAAAAGTCTTTTACGTCTAAAATAGACTGAGCGTTTATGATTACAATAAAATTACCCTCTACTTTGCCTATACCGTCAATAAAATCAATATGCACGTCTGTTCCGAAGTCGGGCGAAGGATCAATGTTTTCGTTACTAATACTTATCACTTCGTTAACAGATTCTACCATTAGACCAACATCAAGTGTTTGGCCTTTCTTTTGAACCTCAATAATAACTATACACGTTAATTTAGTAATTTCACTCTGTAATTTTTTAAAACGAAAAGATAAATCTAAAACGGGAACCGAATGCCCCCGCAAATTAAGCACCCCTTTTACATATTTTGGCGCTAAAGGAATAAAACTTAAGCCGCCATATGCGATGATTTCTTTAACATTACTAATATCTATGGCAAATAATTGACCGGCAAGATAAAACGTTAAAAACTGTTGGTCTGTTCTACCGGTTCTTTCTTCTGTTTTTATAGCTTGTTTCATATTATATTTTAATTAATTTTTATTTACTTTCTCTTTATTTGCCTGAGTATTTTCTTCATCGGTTATCTTTTGGTTTATTTCTTTTTTTGTTTCTTCGTTTGTTTCTTCTAAAGCAATTTTAGATTTTTCAAGTTCCGAGGCTTTTTTCATCTTTTTTTCAAGACTCTGGAATTTTTCTTTCGCAATATCAAATTTCGATAATTCATCTAAATTTAGAACATTGGCAAGATTTAATACTGGCACAAAACTTTCTTCTACCTTTCCCATAAATTGAAGAAATTCCGGTTTTATTTTTGTACCAAATTCGGGAGATTTTTCCATATTGGTTTTTGCTATACTCACAACTTTATCTACGCTGTCTACCACCATGCCTATATCGACAGGTTCGCCTACGGCCTGCTCAACTTCAATGACTATAATGCAGGTAAGGCGGGTTACGTCTCTGCCCCTTTGATGAAATCGTCTGGCAAGGTCGATTACGGGAACAACGCTTCCCCTTAAGTTCATGACGCCCTTTATGTAATCTGGCGTCATGGGAACCCTTGCTATATCGGTATAGCTTAAAATCTCTTTTACGTGCATAATATCTATGCCGTATAAATCTTTATCAATGGAAAACGATAAAAACTGTTCTTCGTCTATTGTTCCTACCCTAAGCTCTTCTTTTGAGCGCTCTACATTTTGAGTAGCAATAGCCGCAATGTCAAATTCTTCTTCTTTTACCGCTGTTTCCATTATTTTATCTTATTTCAATATTCTTAAAATTTAACAAAATCTTTTGAGGTCAAATCGGCCGGAGCCTTGCCGCCTTCGGGCTTTGCCTTCGGAGGCGTATATTCATGCTTTTGACCAGATTCGCCGTCTTTTTTGGCCGCGGCTTGCTGATTCAACAATTGAGCCGCTTTAGCCATGTGATCTTCGGTTCTTACCTGGGTTTTTGCCTGTCTTATGGCGTCTTCGCCTATTTTAAAGAATGAAACCGTCTGCTGTAAGAATTCGGCCTGACCGTTTAACTCTTCAGAAGTGGCCGCAAGCTCTTCTGCGGCCGATGCGCTTTGCTGGGTTACCTTATCAAGCTGACCCATGGCAGCGTTTATCTGGTTAACGCCGCTGTTTTGCTGTTCAGAGGCAGCCGTTATTTCTTGAACCAGATCGGCCGTTTTTTGAATATTGGGCACGATAACCTCAAGAAGTTTGCCCGCCTTTTCGGCGACTTCTACGCTGTCGCCCGCCAATGAACCAATCTCTTGCGCAGCCACCTGGCTTCTTTCGGCAAGCTTTCTTACCTCAGAGGCAACAACCGCAAACCCCTTGCCGTGTTCGCCGGCTCGTGCGGCTTCAATCGCCGCGTTAAGGGCCAGAAGGTTTGTCTGGTAAGCGATTTCTTCAATGATATTAATTTTTTCAGCAATAGAACGCATGGCCTGCACCGTCTCGATTACCGCCTTGCCGCCTTCAGCCGCTTCTTTAGAGGTTTTGGTGGCAATGCCGTCGGTTATTTTCGCGTTTTCTGTATTTTGAGATATGCTCGCAGACATCTCTTCAAGCGAAGAAGTCGTCTCTTCAACGCTGGCCGCCTGCTCGTTTGAACCCTGACTCATGCTTTGGGCCGTCGCCGTAAGTTCAGAAGAGGCCGAAGCCACAGATTCGGCGTTATTTAAGACATCGGCGATTGTTCTTTTTAGTTTTTCCTGCATTTCTTTTAAAGAAGCCATCACCCGCCCTATTTCGTCTTTTGATTTTACCTTGATATCTTCGGTAAAATCGCCGGCCGCCATTGTTTCGCAAGAAACAACCGTGACCTGAAGGGGTTTTGAAATGCTCAAGGCGACAAAAAAGGCCATAACCGAAACTAAAGCCGCAACCACAAGCACAAAGAAAATTATACTGTTTATTAAAGCGTCTGTCGGTAGTTTAACCTCGGCCAGGTCAATTTCGGCAATCATGGCCCATGTAACCTTATCGTATAGTTTTAAGGGCGAATAAGCCGATAGTACATCGTTGCCGTTATAATCTGAAATAATACCCTCGCCCGATTTGCCCGCAAGGGCCTCTTTAGTGGCCGTCGTATCTACGCCGTTTTTTTGAATGTTACCGGCAAATGAAGCTTTTACGCTTCGGTTTTGTTTATCGAGAAAAGAATCTGATCTCATAAGATTATCAGGGCCCACAAGATAAGTCTCGCCGGTATCGCCCATGCCTGCTCTTTCTTGCATGATGGCGTTAATAGAATCTAACGATAACTGAAGGGCGATAACGCCTAGCTCTTCGCCGCCCTGGTGAGCATGCTGCATGATCTTGGCCGCTATAAACGAACAAGGTTCGTTGTTTGACGGCGCGTAGGGAGCAAAATCGGCAAAACCAAAACCTTCTTTCATGGCATCGTTAAAAGCCTTTGCTAAACCAGAACTTCTTAAGCGGCCCTTTACAAGATTTTCGCCTAAATCGCTTTCTTTGGCGTTGGTATAAATAACGTCGCCTTCAAGGTTCATCACAAACAAGTCATAATATCCGTATTCTTTCTGGTAATTCTGGGGCCACGCGCTTCTTATTTTTTCAAGCGCTTTATATTTAGGGCCCGTTGTGCCGCCTTCGGCCTTAAATACAGGATCCATTTCTTCAATGATAAGATGTATATCTTCGGCGGTGGTTAAAACCTTAATATCGCCTCTTCTTTCTTCAAAAAATGCCGCTATCCATTTCTTTTTGGTTTCTTTTAATGAAACCAGCTGGTTAAAGGCCGTCTTTTCAAGGGCCCCTTCTGATAAATTGGCGCTGTAAAAGCCAACGGCTATCACCGGCACTATGCCAGCAATTAAAAAAAGCGCTATTAGCTTTGTTCTTATTTTCATATTTTTTAACATTTTTTACCTCGTGAATTAATGTGTTGTTGATTTTTTTATTTTAATAACTTTTTTAGTTATACGAAACTTTCCCTTTGTTTTCAACATTCTTTTTTTATTTAATCTTAAAATTATATATTCTTTTTAGAGAAAAATCAATTTTTTTTGCATTTTTTTTATAAAAATGAAGTTTAGATTGATTCAACACATCTCTAACAATGATAATATTTTCGGCTTTTTCAGGCGTCAACTTCATTGGTTATGAGAAAAAGAATTGGTTTCATTGATTGTCGCAATTTTATTTATATTGTACGCTAACAAAATTGACGTTATTTCAATATCCCAAACCTTCTTTAAAAAATAAAATAACGAAGATAAAATAAAGCGCCTAAAATTACTTGAAACAGATAATCTGTTTTTCATTTAAAACTTCACAAAATCTCTGCTCGTTAAATCTGCCGGAGCTTTCGTTTTTGTCTTTTTATCCATTTTTTCAAGAAGACCCACTACGGTATTGCAAAGGTATTCAAATTTCGAATACTCTGCGTCTGCGTTTTGTCCTGAATTTTTTAATTCTACAACCTTCTTTATTGTTTTATGAAGTTTTTCATGTTCTTTTTCAAGTTCGCGCATTTCTTCAAAATGGCCATACTTTGCCATACCCTGAGAATAAATCCACTTACCGAGATCGCAATGTTGGTGCGAGGCGACCTGATCTTGCGTTAAAGACTGCTCGCCCTTCATAAACGCGCCAAGCTTCATTTTCCAGTTTATATGCATCATTTTAGCCGTAGTAAAATCCATCGCGCCGCCCGTTGTTGTTTGCGCCATATGGGGTTTTATCGTTTGAAGATTTTTATTATGGTCATCTTTTGCCAATATTTCTTCAGTTTGCTTCATCATGTTTTGTTTCATATGATAAGCCTGGCCCTGACGTTTTGCGGCTTCGCCTATTTTGAAAAACGAAACTGTCTGCTGAAGATATTCGGCCTGACTGCTTAACTCTTCTGATGTGGCGGCAAGCTCTTCTGCCGCAGAGGCGCTTTGCTGGGTCACCTTATCAAGCTGTCCCATGGCCGAGCTTATCTGGCTTACCCCGCTGTTTTGCTGTTCAGAGGCCGCCGTAATTTCTTGAATTAAATCTGCGGTTTTTTGAATATTTGGCACAATCACCCCAAGCAATTTGCCGGCTTTTTCTGCTATATCAACGCTTTGATTAGAAACCTCGCCTATTTCTTTTGCGGCTACCTGGCTTCTTTCGGCAAGCTTTCTTACTTCAGAAGCGACGACCGCGAAACCCTTGCCGTGCTGCCCGGCTCTGGCCGCTTCAATGGCGGCATTTAAAGCGAGAAGATTTGTCTGGTAAGCGATATCTTCAATAATGGTAATTTTTTCGGCAATGGCGCGCATGGCCCTAAGGGTTTCGTCTACCGCTTTGCCGCCATCGCCGGCGTCTTTCGCGGCTTTCTGGGCTATGCCGTCTGTTATTTTTGCGTTTTCGGTATTTTGGGTTATACTAGCAGACATCTCTTCAAGAGACGACGTGGTCTCTTCAACGCCGGCCGCCTGTTCGTTTGAACCCTGACTCATGCTCTGTGCCGTCGCGCTAAGTTCAGACGAGGCAGAGGCCACCGATTCGGCGTTATTTAAAACGTCGGCCATGATTTTTTTAAGCCGATCTTGCATATCTTTTAACGCGGTTAAAACTTGACCTATTTCGTCTTTACTGCGAATTTCTATTTTATTCTCAAGATTGCCGTTAGACATTGAATTGCAATATTCAATCGTTTCTTTTAAAGGTCTGTTGATGCTGCTGATTATATAAATTAAAATTGAGCCCAATAGAATCATCGCAAATATAAAAACGGTCCATGTTATTTTACGCGCCTCAACAACCGACTCGTCGCCTGCTTTTTGCGCTTCTTCATTATTTTTTTCAATTGAATCGGCCAGTTTTTCCATTTTTTCTTCGAGAAGTTCAAACAACTTTTCAAAATCTTCAAGTTTTCTTTCAATATAATCTTTATCTTCAGCGTTATCTAACGAAATTAAGATATTGGCGCCTTCTAAAAAAGCATTCAATTGCGGATTTACCTCATCTACGGCCATTTGAATTTCTTTTTTCAAATCGGTCTTTTTAATTGCTTCAATTGATTCTTTAAAAGTTACGGCGTTTTCTTTAAATTTTTCTCTTACCTCGGCTAGCATCTTAAAGTCGCCGTGCTCCAATTCAAGAAGGGCGGCGTAAACGTTGCCGCTTATGCCCTCATGCATCATATCGGCGGTCAAAAGAAAACGCATAGCCTGAGAATTTTCAGAAATTTTATCCATTGAATCATCGATTTTCTCGAGATTAATATTGCTTACCATGGTTGAAGCCAGAAAGAAAAATCCCGTTGCAAATCCGGTAATCCAAAGTTTTGTTTTGATTTTCAGGTTTTTCATTTTTTTTCCTTAAATAAAAATAAACAGACTTCATTTATAGAGATGAAATCAATAAAGATCGGTATTCAAATTCTAAAATAACAGAATCTTATTAAACAAATTATCTATGTATATTTATCGACATTTATAGATTTAATATCAAGGTTTTTTGTAAATTGTATTTATTAGCAATCGGCGCATTTCATGTTTCAGCGCAGATTATACAGACAATATAGATAATTATTAATTGTGTTTATGGTATAATTTTATTTGAAAACCGAGAAAGCATTAAAATGCCGCGCCAGCCAAGCCGTTCAAAAGAACCGCCTGGCTAATTATGCGCTCTTATTTTTTTTAAACCTTCTTACCGAAATTCGTCTGCACCTGAAAATAAAATACGTTATCTTTCTTGTCGACGGGATTTAAGTCTGCGTCGGTTCCCGCTTTATCGCGTTTTATTTGATAAAAGACCTGAGCCTTAAAGTTATGCTTGTTGCCGTAAATATTTATACCCGCCCATATATCGGCAAATTTATCTTCGTCGGTAATTCCGTCGGCCGCTGTGTCAGATTGAAAATAGTTGTATCTTAAAGCGGGCATTACATAAATATCAGAGACCGGTATATTATAACCTAACGTACCCTGATAGGTATAAGTATTTTTATAAGCCGCCGATGACATAAAAGTTGTAAACTCGGCATTCGCGTAGACGCCCGCCATGGCAAATGTCGCGTCAAACGTATGTCCGTTTAAGTTTTCGCCATTATCTTGAATTCCCATTTTAGCCGCATAATCGCTGTCTTTTGTGTAAAGACCTCCATAGCCTATTGAAAGTTTCATATCTTTTGAGAAATACTCTTCGCCTTCGACCCAGCCTTTATCTTTACCGTTTTTGATTAGACCGCCAAAAGGGTTTACCTGAACGCGCCAGTTAAAAAGAGGGTTTACATTACTATTTACGGCTTCAACACTCTTATAGCCAACGCCGTTTTGCCCCGAACCCTCGCCGTTTGTCACAGACGCATCAAAATCTAAAAAATGTTCGTATGAACTTCCCATGAGCAAAAGCGGTTTAAGCGATAGTTTTATTCCGATATCCTGCTCTTGAGTTGTACTTGCCGAAAATGCCGCTTCGTTAAACATTAATCTGCTTGAAGACTGAACTGATTCTCTTATAAAAGGAATCTTAAATTGTCCCATGGTAATTTTACCGCTTAAAAACGGCAGTTTAACCCATAAATTTGCCTCTTGAATAACAGATTTTGATTTTTGAAGCATGCTTTCGCCTTTTAGTTCAAGATAACCGCCATACCATTTCGCGCCCTGAAATACCAGACTTAACCTTAAACGGCGAAAGTTAAAATCGACCGCGTTATAATCTTCATTTGTCGCGAAATCGCTGTCTTTTTCGCCCATCATCAATCGCGTTTGAATTCTCGCGCCTATTTTTAAAGACTCGTGTTTTTCTTCTTTTTTTTGTTCGGCAAATTTGTCGATAACAATCTCTTGAGCATAGAGCTTAATATTTGTTATAGCCAATGCAATAATTAATAATTTAATTGTTTTTTTCACTTTTTATTTCTCCTGTACTATTTTCATATATTAGCAGTTTATAATATATGAAACTTTTATTCATAAAACAAAAATTTTTTAATTTTTATTCAACGATTTTTAAATTATATTATTTTTAGTAATTTTCTATTTTTTTAAAAATCACTCTGGCTATTGGCCATTATTTGGGTTTTTTACGATAAGTTAAGAAACTTAATAAACAGCCTTGTAGCAATAAGTTAAAGATTATTCATAAAAATATCAAGAAGAATACACCAATAGAAATACATCGGCATCAACTTTGTCTTTTCTTAAAAATTAGAAATCATATATTTTTTTTGGCCTAAAGTAATTTATTATATACAATTGTCTCTATAGACTATCATGAATTACCCAACCAATAATCAAAAAGTGCTTATAGTAGACGATTCAAAAACTAATGTTCAAATTCTAACCGAAATATTGGGCCCATATTATACAACCCACTCTACTCATAAAGGGTCTGAAGTTCTAGATTTAGCCGCTTCTATAAAACCCGATATTATTCTTCTAGACGTTATCATGCCCGATATAGACGGATACGAGGTCTGTCGCCAACTCAAGAAAGAAAGCGATTTTAAGAACATTCCCGTAATTTTCATATCGGCCATGGATTCTGAAATTGACGAGGCCAAAGGGCTTCAACTTGGCGCGATAGATTATATCACAAAGCCGGTCTCGCCAGCCATTGTAATGGCGCGCGTAAAGAACCATTTAGAGCTGAAAACATACAGAGATCTTCTAGAGAAAGAATCTCTTCTTGACGGACTTACGGGCATACCCAATAGACGAAATTTTGATCTTTTCCTTGAAAATGAAATGAAAAGATGCAAGAGAGACGAAAAACCTGTCGCTTTACTTCTCATTGATATTGATTTTTTCAAATTTTATAACGATAATTACGGTCATCTTGCGGGCGATGATTGTCTTAAACTTGTCGCGAAAACGCTGGCGTCTTCGACTAATAGAACGGGCGATCTTGTCGCCCGCTACGGAGGAGAAGAATTCGCCTGTATCTTACCCGCTACCGATTTAGAAGCGGCCATAATACTTGCCGAGAAAATGCGGATGGCTGTAAACAACCTTAAAATACCTCATAATTTTTCAGAAGCTGCCCAACATTTGACGATTAGCATGGGCGCGGCCTTTGTTTATCCAAAAGAGAACGCTTCTTCAGAATTCTTAATCAATAAAGCTGATGACATGCTTTATAAAGCTAAAAATAAAGGCAGAAATAGAGTAGAATACGAAAAACAATAAAATGCTGGTTCATTTGAAAGGCTTTTTTTGTATGTCTCATAAAATAAAATTTAGAGGTAAAGAAAATGAATTTCAAAGAAAACATTTCTTATATTTTAAGCGGCCTGCAAATCGCTCTTCTGATTACAATTATATATCAGGTAAACACCTTAGCTCCAGGCTCAGAGAGAAGACCTGAACGGCCCAATCAAAGACAGGCTGAAAACAGACCGCCAAGACCGGCCCCCGGCGCAGAAGTAACCAAAGACTTAGACGGGTTAATTAAAGACGCGGCCATTCGCGGCAATAAAAACGCAAAAGTAACCATCGTTAAGTACAACAGTTTTACATGCGGATACTGCAACAGAGCAAGAGAGCCCTTGATGCAGCTTTTAAAAAAATATCCCAATGACGTGAAAATTGCCTATAAACACTATAACAGAAATCAGGTAGATATGAAAGGCGCCGAAGCGGTAGAATGCGCGGGAGAACAAAATAAATTCTGGGAAATGTACGATACAATATTTGAAAAAGGCGTTAACGGAAATTATAGCGATTACGCCAAAGGTATCGGAATTAATCCCAATAAATTTGACGAATGCATAAAAAAAGGAAAATACAAGCAAAAATCTGCACAAAATACTGAAGAAGGTCGTCAATTTGGCATAACAGGAACGCCCGGTTTCATCATAAACGGAAAATTATTTGTAGGTTTTAGACCTTTTGAAGGGTTTGAAGCATTGGTTAAAGAAGAACTGTAATTTTTATACGGTTATTTTTATATTACTATTAAAATTTAATTAATTACCGAAAATAAATTTAGTACATATTTTCATGAAATGTAAAGCTAAATTTGTTTTCGGTTTTTTATTTCTTAATATAAGCGTTTCTTTTATATTTTCGTCTGCCATACCTATTTCAACAAATCAGACAAATGCAAATTTCATTGAAGACCTTTCTTACAAGAATCAGGAAATTATAAACTTCAGAAAAGAGGTTCATGACAATATCAGAGTCTTAAAAATAAATGATACGGTAAATTTAAAATGGAGAAAATATAAAATTAAAAAAGAAGATAATTTTTATAAAATCATGTCCGTTACAATGCTTGATCATGATACAATTTCAACTGTAAATAAATTAAATTCCGCTTATGAAACAAAAACTGAAGACATATGGCTCTTGCCCAATGTTCGCGGCATGGCAATTCTAAAGAAAGATAAAAATAAATTCATCGATAAATATGGCGTTTCAAAAAATCTTTTTTTTAATATTCCCGAAAATCATGATTATTTATTCGTTCCCAGAGTTTCAAAAATACGAATAAATAATAACAAAAAACAAATTTCACTTTCTGATTTTATCAAGCCGGCAAAGGGTATTATCTCGTCTAATTATGGGTTAAGAGACGACCCTTTTTTGAAGAAAAAAAAATTTCATAAAGGAATCGATATCGCCTGCCCTAAGTTGAGCCCGGTTTCAGCTTCTGAATCGGGAAAAGTTATTTTTTCTTCTGCTCAAAAAGATTACGGAAAAACAATAATCATTGAACACGAAAACGGTTATCAAACTATATATGCCCATTTAAATAAAATTCTGGTTAAAAAGGGAAATCTCATACAAAAAGGCGAAAAAATCGGACTCTCGGGCAAAACCGGTAAATCGACTGCCCCGCATTTGCACTTTGAAATCAGAAGAAAAGGAAGACCGGTAAGACCGCGTTTTTAATTTTATATATGTTTTTTTTTGGCCGCTAAATTTCGTTTTCTTTAGCTTTTGGTATTTTTATTATTTGACAATTTATATGATTTTTGATAAATTTAAGTTAAAAATAAGTATATGACGAAGATATAATACAATTAAAATATTTGACGATATAAAAAGAAATAGATATTAGGAAGTATAATGGATTGGCAAAATACACTATCTCAAGCGATACAAGAAAATAAGATAAGAGAACTATATTTGTACAAGGTACCGGTTCTAAAAACATGCGACAATTGGGCCGCAGTCAAAGAACTGGGCAGAGTAAGCTTCAAAGGAAAACACGCCACATATAATGGCGCACTTGTTAAATATGCAGAAAGCTTATATTTTGTGCCCGAAGCAAGAATTGAAGCTCTGGCCCCGTATAGAAAATGGAACTTAAAAAATACCATTGACGTTATTTCTGAAGAAGACTTTAAAAAACAAACAAGAAAAAAATAATTTAATTTTCAATATTATTTTCAATATTATAATAAAAATTAATTTTACAAGAGGGGCACAAATATTTTCCCGCTTTTGAAACCCTCAATCGTCTACCGCAGTTTTGACAATAAATAATTCTTGCGCCAGATTGTACTTGTTCAATATTTTTTTCTAAGGGTATGCTTTCATTACTTTGAGAATCGTTATTTTCGGTTTCTGTAACCGGTATTGTAGCGGTATTGTTAGACCCATTATTAACTTCTTGAAATTCCTGCGAGCCTATATCCATGGGAGTTGGTTGCTGCAGATTCTTCTCTAAGACGCCTGTATTTTCATTCCTTTTCATTTTTTGAATTTCTGTTACGGCTTCTTTTGCGCCTGAGCATAATTTTATCATTTGATCTATTTTTAGAAATTTTAATAACCGCATAATTTCTTCAGAAGCGTGACAAATCGCCATCTTTCCGCCTCTTGATATTAAAAACTGATGAATTTCTGATAATACCCCAATGCCCCGCGAAGAAAGATACTCTAGCGATAAAAAATCAAGAACAAAGTCTTTGTATCCGTCAAGCATTCTTTCTTCAAACCATGCTTTAAAATCAGAGGCGGTTCTTGAATCTAACGCGCCCTCGAGTTCAATAATTAAAACCTCATCGTTTAATTTGGTATTTAATTCAAGCATAATATAAATTTAGTCTCCTAATAAAATAGCGTCAAGAATTTCATTGTTATTTTCAGAATCTGAAGGTTTTCTTGACGCTTGTTCAAATATTTTCTTTTCAATAACAACCGGATTTCCCTTTATTTTATTTTTATTGGCCAGAACAGAAAGAAAGTCTACCCATGTTTTGCGAATTCTTTTTATATGAGAAAAAAATAACAATATTATAATCAATGAAACCATAAGTCCGGCAATGAAAATAAAAAGCAAATGCTTTATAAATTTCTTTATCTCTTCTTTAATAAATTCATATATAAATAAGCGATTCATTTGAACATGGGCCGTCGCGTAATTCTTACCCTTTATGCTTACAGGAGAAGAAAAATCTACGGTATAATTTAAGTTTTTAGACAAAAAAAACTGAAGAAGGTATGTGTAACGGTCATTAATATTGTTTGTAGGATACGGATAATCTTGCACATAAACCTGTCCCTCTTCTAATAATAAACCTGAATGAAAAAATTCATTATTGTATTTCATGGCAATTTGATTAATTCTTTCTTTTTTGCCCCTTGTTATCATAGTTAAATCGGTATGAGATAAAACCTTACCCTGCTTATCTAATATAAATATTTCTGAAATAGGATTTTCTTTTGACCTTAATGCCCCTTGATTTTCTAACTTTGAAAGCATTGAAGTGATAGGCGAGAAATTCTTTTGTTTATAACCAAATGCCCCTGAAGCCGCCGTTAATCTTGCAAGTTCTTTGCCTCTTTGAATAAAAGTTTTTTCGGCGGCTTTTGTATAGTCTTTTAAAGAATAATACTTTGATAATGAAAGCGAACCAATCAGTAACGCTTCTGTAAAGAATAATACGGTAAAAATAAAGGTAAACGATAAAGAAATAAATTGACCTTTATTTTCTTCTGTTTCTTTATTTTCTTTATTTTCATGACTATTGTCAAAATTATTATGACTCATTAAGATACTATCGGTAAAATATATCATATTTTAAATAATTTTTTGCGATTGACGGGTTTTCTTCATTTCTAAAGATTAAATCGATAAAATGTTAAAAATTGAGAACGTCTCATTAAAAATCAAAAACAAAGTTCTTATAAAAGGTCTCTCATTTAAAGTTAAAAAGGGCGAAATTAATGTTTTAACAGGGCCCTCAGGAACCGGAAAATCAAGCCTTTTAAGCGCCATTTTAGGGTTTATTCCGTTAACCGAAGGCGGCATAGTTTATAATGATTTAATATTAAATTCTGACACTGCGTTAGAAATAAGAAAGCATACAGCCTGGCTGCCGCAGCAGACAGACCTGGGTATTAATACCGTTTATGATACCATTTATGAACCCTTTTCTTTTCATTTAAATCAAAATATTAAACCCTCAATTAATGACATAAAAGAAAAATTATCGATATTGAATTTACCATACAATATACTAGAGACCAAGTATAAAAGAATATCGGGCGGCGAGAAGCAGAAAATTCTTATTCTAATATGCGTTTTATTAAAAAGAAGATTCTTGTTTTTAGACGAGCCGACATCGGCTTTAGATAAAAATTCAAAAAAGCAGGTTTTTCAGCTTCTAAAATCGCAAAATAATTCGGTTATCTTATCTTGCTCGCACGACAAAGACTGGATAAACTATTGCGACAATATAATCAATATAGAGAAATAATAAATGCAGACCATTGATATCAACATAATAAATTTAGCGATTGGGTTTTCGCTTTTAATCGTTCCCGTCATTATACTGATATATTATAAAACGGCCCTTACCTCTTCAATGCTTTTGAGCATATTTAGAATGATTTTGCAATTGTCTTTTATAGGCATTTATTTAAAATATATATTTGAGCTAAACGCCGTATGGGTAAATTTAACATGGGCCATGCTTATGGTATTAATAACCGCCGTTACCATCGTTAAGCGAAGCGAATTAAGCCTTAAAATATTTTTAGCGCCAATTTTTGCGGGCGTCTCTATCGGAATGCTTTTCTCGTCTTTGTTTTTATTGAAATTTGTTTTGCGTTTAGATAACATCTACGAGGCGCGTTATTTAATTCCTATATTGGGGATGATAGCCGGCAACTGCTTAAACGCCGCAATAGTCGGGCTTAGACATTTTTACGCCGGAATTCAAAAAGACGAAGAAAGATATAAATACTATCTTTCGTGCGGAGCTAAACCGTCAGAGGCGCTTTTGGGCTTTATCAAGAATTCTATGAAAGAAGCTTTTCAGCCGGCGATAGCGCAAACGGCAACCATTGGGTTGATTGCTCTTCCCGGAATGATGACAGGGCAAATCTTAGGCGGAAGCTCTCCGCTTTTAGCTATAAAGTATCAAATCATGATCATGACGGCAATAATGGCGGGCAAAATATTGACGCTTCATTTTTCTCTTTATTTTTCAAAAAAATTCTCTTTTAACGAAATGAATATTTTAAATTATCAGATATTTAAACAAAAATAAATAACGGCGATTTTAATTTCTTAATCGTTAGTATTTCATACGGCAAAAACATCCGCAACAACTCTGCCTATAAAATCTGGTTAGGTTTTATAGGCCTTTCGGTATATTCCTGATTCTATAAAAAGGTCAAGTATGTCTTTATCAAGATGCCCGTCTTTTACCTCTTCTTTTAAGATATCAATGGCCCTTTCAGGGTTTAAGGCTTTTCGATAAGGTCTGTCTAAAGCGGTTAAAGCGTCAAAAATATCGGCAATAGAAAGCATTCGAACCTCAATAGGTATTTCTTCATGATTTACATTCTGGGGATATCCGGTTCCGTCGAGCTTTTCGTGATGCTTGTAGGCGATATCGGGAACGTTTTTCAAATCAGAGGTCCATGGAATTTTTATTAAAAATTCATAAGTATGCGTCACATGCGATTCAATTTCGGTTCTTTCATGCGAGTTTAAGTTCCCGTATTTTATCATTAAATTCAATAACTCGTTTTGCTGTAAAAAAGGAATCTCGACGCCGTTTGGCATTTTTATTCTCTGTTTCGCGATATCTTGCAGCTTACCGTAGACGTCATCTGGCATGGGAACCGATTCGTTTGAAGCGTTAATCGTTTCAAACATATCTTCAAATTCTTTTACTTTTTGAATCGTTTCAATATCAATATTCTTTTCATAATCTTCAAACCCTGAAACTCCTTTTTTTCTGATATACTCTAATTTTTTAAATGCCGCGTCTTTTTCAATCTGCTGATGAACATACCTGAATCTCCATTTTATTACATCTAATTCAGATTCATACAGTTTTTTAGGTTTTACAAGAACCCTTTCTCTTACGCCTACCTTGCCAAAATCATGAAGCAAAGCAGCATATCTTAATTCTTTTATTTTATCTTTAGAAAATTTTATATTTTCAAAAGGCTTTGATTTTAGGCCTGAAATTTTCTTCGCCATATCAATCGTATATTCGGCTACTCTAAAAGAATGCCCCGAAGTGGTTGGGTCCCGCTGTTCAATGGCGGTTATCGAAGCTTTAACAAAACCTTCAAATAAATTCTCTATATCTTGCAAAAGAAGGTTGTTTTCAATGGCCACGGCCGCCTGACCCGCCAAAGAACTTACCATTTCAAAACACTTTTGCGTAAAAGGAACAATTTCGTCTGTCTCCATCTCTTGCGGGGTTAATTTCTTATAAAAATTCTTCTTTTTATTTATTAACTGCAATACGCCTATAACCTGCTCTTTATGATTCTTAATGGGAATAACCATCATAGATTTTGAATGATAATTATAGATTTTATCATATTCTTTGTTGAATGAAAAGCCAAGCTTGGGGTCAAGGTCATAAACGTCGTCTAGCATTAAATGTTCGCCTTTATAAGCGACATATCCGGCGATTGATTTTGCGTCAATGGGAAGCAGAAATTCGTTAGAGGTTAAATCAAGAGCCGATTTTTTAAAACGAAGATGCGTCGCCGGTTCGTTGTTCTTTTTTCTTTCGGTAAGATAAATAGAACCCCCGTCGGCAGAAACCAGCTCTCTCGCCTTTAATAAAATAAGCTCAATTAATTTGTCAAAATCTCGCTCTGTTCCTAAGGCCTGACCAACTTTTGTAAGCCCGTGAATATCTTGCGATGATAATGTTAAGTCGGTTTGCAGTTTTAAGTTTTCAGAAAATAATTTCAGGGTATCAAAAGCGTTTTTAATAGAAAAAGACAACAGCGTCTCGTCGCATTCGGTATAAAATATCTGATAGAAAATATCGTCGGGAATTATATCAAACTTATAATTTATAAAAGATTTATCTACGATTAAAATAATTCGATGATTCGTGCCCGCATGGGCGCGAATTAAGTTCCAGAATTTTTCTTCATTTTCTTTTATATGGTCATGCGATAAAACCCATATCGCAAATAACTCGTCTAATTCGATATCGATATCTTCATCGTTTAACAGCACGCTTTTTATATTCGCGCCCTCTACTTGTATTTTTTGTAAATTCAAGTTTTTTTCAACATAAATTATATTCTTATTTTTCTTCATTTTCTATAAACTCCTCCACGACAGAGTTCCATGCGTTTGCAAGATTTTCTCTGTTGTAACCTCCCCCGCCGGTTCCTATGATTCTGCCTTGGCAGTATTCGTCTGCAATTTGACATAATCTTTTGGCCGCGTAAGCATGCGCTTTTTGCGTATAGCCCATGTTTGTGATAGGGTCGCCTCTTAGGCTGTCTGCCCCGCACTGCATGATAATAAATTGCGGATTATTTTTTCTTAAAAAATTCTCTACGTCATCCCATGCTTTTATAAATACGTCGTCGTTTGCCATCGCAGAAACGGGAACATTAAGCTTGTACCCTTTTGCTTCGCCCGTTCCCGTTTCGTCGGCGTTGCCCGTACCCGGGAAAATGCCAAATTGATGTATATCGGCAAATATAATTCTTTTATCGTCTTCAAACGAATAAAAAACGCCGTCGCCGTGATGGGCGTCTATATCTACATAGGCGATGCGTTCGAGGTTGTGTTTTTCTAATAGATATTTCATTGCAATGCCGCAGTCGTTAAAAACGCAAAAGCCCGACGCTCTTTCGGGATACGCGTGATGCAAGCCGGCAATGGGTATAAAGGCCCTGTTAAACTTATTTTTCATGATATTTTCAGCCGCGTCAACCACGCTTCCGGCGACATACGAGGCCGCCTCAAAAACGCCTAAAAAAGCGGGCGTATCGCCCATATCAAGATATCCGATACCCGTTTTTGAAAGCTCTCTTACTTTATCAATATATTCTATTTCATGAAAAAGCTCAATATTTTTGATTTCTGCCATAACTGGTTTTTTAATTAAAACCGCATCGGCAAGATTTCGGTGGTAAAATTCTTTTAAAAAAGCCTCATGACGGTCTGGCCCGAACGGGTGCCCGCCGGGGAAGCCATATTTCGCGATTTCATCGCCTATGTAAACAGCTGTTTTCATAATTATTTATAGGGCCGTGTAATAAGTCGGTTATTGAGTGTTTTCTGCCTCATCAGCCTTCGTCGAGCTTTGCTACGATACGAAAAATGCCTTATTTTCGGCATTTCTCACTCGATGAACGGCGGAAAATGTATCGAAATACGGCTTATTACACGGCCCCATACAAATCAAAGCATAACCCGAAATAAGCAAAGAATATTTTTGAAATGAGCGATCAAGACTTTATTTAACCAAAAAAAAACGCGTGCATGGCACGCGTTTTTTTTTGATTTTGCTCGTTAAAAACTAGTATTAGAATTTATACATAGTGCTTAAGTAAGCAAAAGTTTGATCAGCCGCTTCAGGATCTGTATTTACAGTATCTTCACTAGGCGTTACCAAAGCATAACCTAACTGAACCGCTAAGCCTTTTCTTGGCTTATAAGTTACTACAAAGTCTTGCTCTGCGCCTTTGGTATCAAATGCGCCTGCTACAATGTAGTTCTCAGCAAAGGTCCAGTAAGCATATTGAAGACTTAATTCTTTGTTTAATGCAAAAGTTAAACTAACAGAAGTAGCGTTTACATCATTAAAGGCCAACCATGTATCTGAAATACCCATATGAGCATGGTTTGTTCCATATAATTGCTGAAAACCTTCTTGAACGTCTGCAGTATCAACTGTGTTATCGCCGCTTGCGATAATATGCTCAAAGCCAATTCTCAGTTTCATGTCGCCGCCAAGGCCAATTGTATAACCCGCATCTAGCGCGAATAGTGAACCTTCTAGTTTTTGCAATCCTTTGTTACCGTTTTGCATGGCATATTCAATGTTAAAGTCTAATGCTTTTAAAGGAAAATCGTCAAGTACGCCTTTATCGGCTTTGTTGGTTAAACGGCCGCCAATTGTGTTTTTATTTTCTACCTCTTTCTCAAAAACATTTAAGAAATAAACGTCTAAATGAACCAGACCAATAACTTTTAAGGTATCATAGATACCGGTAAACGTTTTGTCTTTAGCGGCCTCATTTTCATTTAAAATCATTGTAAAAACATCAAGAGTATTTACGTCTTTCATGTCGTAGTTTAATTTCAACCCGTCAAATGAACGCCCCTCGCTTGTCCAGTCAAGATGACCCAATAATCTCTGGTTACCGTAAACAAGTTTTTGACGACCCATAGTAATTGCCAACGGCTGGCCAAATATATTACCTACCTGAAGATAAGCTTCTCTGGCGTCAAAACCAATACCACCAGTAGCACCAGCTTCATTAGTATTATTTGTTGTTCTTGTTTCATCTTTTTTAACACCCGATATATCAGGATAACTACCCCATACACGATTATCTTGCAACGTAACAACTACTTTGCTGTTTTCGCCAAGATCCTTTGATATCGTCACCTGAGTCTTGTTTTCAACACTTTCTTTAGTATCAGCCGCATTGGCATCCCAGTCAGCGTTTTGTCTTACAGAGCCCCTTGCTCTAACGAAACCGCTTACTTTCACATCGCTGCCCGTACTTTTAACTTCTGGCGCAGGCGCAGGCGCCGCCGCAGGCTCGGCTTCTTGGCCAAATAGCAGGCCGCCTGTTAAAAAGGCCGCTATGGCCATTAAACTAATTGTTTTCTTCATTCTTTTCTCCTTCGTTTTCTTTTAATTGTTTGTTTCCAACAAATTCGCTTGCAGATTCATCTTGATGATCGGTTTTATTGTTGTGAACCTTTGTTTGCGTAAAAAATCATAATTAAACCGGTATTTTAATTCATAAATTTTTCTTATTAAATTAAAAATAACCATTTTACTCATAGACTTTTTATACAAATCTCTTTTCTTTAATAAGTTATCTCTTTTTAAGTATTTATAAAAAGACTTAATCTTATTTTTAAGTTTGTTTTTATCATATTCTAGAGCGTTTTTTTTCGACATACCCATATAGGTTTGCTGATTTTTGCAGATATGTTTTAGCGTCTTCATATTTGTTTAACGCCCAATACAACCTATATAAATTAGCCAATTCGTCAAGCCGTTTTTAAGGTTTTTTTTATCTCTGTGTACCCTGCCTGCGGTGAGCAATGTCGAACCGTGGCCTCTGTGGCAATATCTTAAACCGGTCTCGCGCCATTGCCATAACTTGAAACAAACTCTTTTTTATCTCTGTCGTTCAACCTGAAAAATATTAACTCTCGGTTAACAATTTCGGCTATTCTTATTTTAATTGTCTGCAAGTGTAATTTTAAAAAAGTGATATTAAAAATGCAATCGATTGACTTTATCAAAACATTTTCAGAGCCTCTTCGCATTCGAATTTTATTGCTTTTAAAAGAAGCTTCGCTTTCTGTAAGCGAAATCGTTTCAATTATTGGGCAGTCGCAAAGCAATATCAGCCATCATATTAAAATGTTAAAAGACGGCAATTTGATAAAACAAGATAAACAAGGCAGCATAAATTTATACAGCTTAATAGAAAATCCCGAAGTTCCCTCTTTAATGCGGCCCTTTTGGGATAATTTTTCGCAAATAGGAAGAGAAGTCTCTGAGAATTCTGAAGATATGCGTAAGCTTATTCTGGTGCTGTCTAACCGCCAAAATAATATCAATTCATTAACATGGGCCGACTGGCGCAAGGCGCAGCCCGATTTGCCCTATACGGCAGAGGTGGCCTTTGCCGGCATGCCGCGAAACGAAACGGCGCTTGATATTGGCTGCGGCGACGGAACCTTTCTGGCCCAGCTTAAAGAGAATTTTACCCGCCTTTACGGCATTGACATATCGTTAAATCAGATTAATGAAGCCAAAAAAAATATTTCAGAAAATATCTTTTTATTAAACGCCGACGCAAACGATTTACCGTTTCAAGAAAAAAGCATTGAAAGCGTTTATCTTAGAATGGTTCTCGGATTTATACCAAAACCCGTGGACGCTCTTAAAGAAGCCTTAAGAATCTTAAAACCCATGGGACGCGTTTCTATCATAGATAAATATGAAGAAAATATCGGAAAAGAAAATTCTTTTTCTTTTCAATATTTTCAAACTTTTTGCGGCTCTGTTAAAAACTGCAAACTTTTATTTTATAAAAAATATCCGAAAGTATTTGTATGCGCCATAGAAAAAGAAGCGTAAAAATTATCAATTCTCAGTTTCTTGATTTTTTAATTCTTCATTAAAGCCCATTGCCGATTCCATTGACTCTTCAAATGACGACAGAAAAAACTCGGGGTTTAGAACTATATTGCCGTATCTTACTTCAAAATGCAAATGAGGGCCGGTGCTGTACCCGGTACTTCCTGAATAACCGATGATTTGGCCCTTTTTTACTTTTTCGCCCTTTTTAATGAGAACAACCGAAAGGTGAGCGTATTTTGTGCTATAATCATTTTCATGCATGATGGTTATACTAAGACCGTATGCGCCCTGATATCCTAAATTTTCGATTTCACCATCCATGGCGGCGATTACCACTGTGCCTGTTTGCGCGGCAATGTCGATTCCCGTGTGATCCCTTCCCATTCTTTTGCCGATTCTACTGGTAATTCTAGTGCCTAAAACGGGCCATAAAAACTCTCCCTGGGGAACCTTCCATACTTGTCTTTTGATATCTGCATTTGCCAGTTCGCTTAAATACTCTTTTGTAAAAGGTAAAAAATACCATCCGCTTTTGTTTATTCGGCTAGATTTCTCGGATATCTCGTTTAATTCTTTAATTTGTTCAATATTTGAATGATACTTTTCTGATATTTCAGTGATTAACTGGCCCTTTTTTAAATTTTGCCAAACGCCTTCTATACCGCGATAGCTATGAATAAAATTATTATCCATGGCCACATTTTCATTTTTTGAAAGCGAGCTTATTTCTTCGCTTATTTCTTGCCATGTAGTATCGGAATTTTTTTGAATATTTTCAGAATTTATGTTATTAATTGATAAGATAAATATGCAGACGTATAACCATGATAATTTTTTACTTAAAATTATTTTTATTGCCATCCTTTTTTGTATCTCCCCCACGCATTATGACAATTTATTTATTGATAAACACTATGTCAATTTTTTTATTTTATAAATCGCCATTGAATTGGGCAATTCAATAGCGATTTATAAAATAAAATAGCCTCATTTCTAACGATATCGTAAAAAAAACTTTATTTCTTAACCATAAAATACTTTTCATATATATGTTATTCAGGTAAGACTTTTTTAAAAATCGGCTCTTCTATATCCATCGAGAAGAAATAATGCATGTTCCTTATTTTTTATGCATCTAGCGACGATGCCCGGTTGACACGAAATTTGCTACTGCTTTAGTAGATTCATAAATGCAGTAGCTTGTAATAGCCTTAATAAAGCCTCACAGACTTGAGGCCATCAAAGAAGAACCGAATAAACGCGAAATTTTTAGACTTACGGTTCTTGACGCAAGCGGGTATGGCCGACAAAGGGGGCAGCTGCAATATTTTCGCCGGCAAGAAATCGGGCGGCTCTTATATTCCTATTTTCTCATAATTTCTCTTATCTTTATAAATTACAACGCTTAGCAAACCGAAAATATAATATAGAAGAATCGAAATGACCGACCATACAGAAGAACAATTAGCATTGATGAAAAATTCAGCCCCCGAAAATCATGTTTCTCTTCGGGGGTTTTCAATATACGCCAAATTTCTGGGCATCTTTGCGGTAACCGCTTTCGTTGTAACAGGTGCCTATCTTTTAATAGGAATTCAATTTAATAATTTACAGTATAAACGCGAGGCCTCCGCGGTTTCAAAGCAGGTAACTTCTTTTATTCACTGGGTTTCTGAAAACGAGTATATTTATGTTAAAGATTCGAAAAGCGCTCATCATAAGAATGTTTCTTCAAAAGATTTTAAGAAGAGCGATGAAATCTTTAAATTATACGCCAAAGACATGTCTCAGTCGTCAAAAGAACTGGCGAATATTTATTTATCTGTCTCGCACGGAACAAAATTCAGACTTTCTTCTGACAGGTACTTTAATGCCGAAAACAAACCCGACACATTTGAAAAAGAAGCCATTGAGTTCTTTAAAACTCAAAAAGATAAACCCGATGATGACTTGTATTATGAAAAGCAAACCGAAAAAACCTACAAATACGCCAAACCTTTATACATTATCGAGAGCTGCCTAGATTGTCACGGCAGTTTTGAGAAGGTTCCCTCTGATATACAAAAAAAATATAAAAACAAAAAAGCCTTTGACTATAAAGTAGGCGATCTTCGGGGCATTGTCACTGTAGATATTCCCCGAAGAGATTATCTTGAATTATTAAAAACATTTTTCTCAGACGTGTTTCTTGCCTCAATTCTGCTTTTTTCTGTAACCCTGATAAACTTTATCTGGTTTAGAAAAATTATTTCAAAACCTCTTCGAAAACTGACAGAATATGCCGACGAACTATCAAGACGAAACCTGAAGGCCGAGGTTAACATTCAATCAAACGACGAACTGGGTCTTCTGGCAGATACCATGCAGTTTATGGCAGACGACATCGGAATGCACATTAAGTCGATTGAAGACTCTAAACAAAAAATCGAAAACTACGCTTTAAACTTAGAAGGCATGAACAAAACCTTCAGTCAGTTTGTTCCCCAGGAATTTTTAAGCTATCTGGGTCATAAAGATATTACAAAAATAGAATTAGGCGATCAGGTACAAAAAGAAATGTCTATATTATTTTCAGATATCCGCGATTTTACCAAACTTTCAGAGTCAATGACCCCCGAAGAAAACTTTAATTTTTTAAACCATTACCTGAACGATTTGGGCCCTATCATAAACGATAACGGAGGATTTATCGATAAATATATCGGCGACGCCATTATGGCGCTTTTTCCTTTAAAGCCCGAAGACGCCGTTAAATCTGCCGTCGAAATACAAATTCAATTGTCAAATTTTAACGAAATAAGAAAATCAAATGGCTTAAGCGAAGTAAATACGGGCATCGGAATTCATTTTGGCTCATTAATGTTAGGCACCATAGGTTACCAGCATCATATGCAAACGACGGTTATTTCTGACGCCGTTAATCTGGCTTCTCGTATTGAAGGGCTTACCAAATTTTTTCAAGCAAAAATACTCGTCAGCGAATTTCTGCTTGAAAACATACCCGATAAAAGTTTATTTAAAAGCCGTTTTCTGGGAAAATTTCATCTAAAAGGAAAAGCCGACCAGGTTCCGGTTTATGAAATATATGACGCCGACCCTGCCGAAGTTATCGAACTTAAAGACAAAACCCTTAAAGATTTTGAATATGCCGTTTACGTATATCGAAACAAAAACTTTAAAAAGGCCCACGAATTATTTTTAAAAGTCGCCGAGATAAATCCGCATGATTTGCAGACAAAAGTTTATATCGAGCAAACAGAAAAACATATCGAAATTGAAAATATTCTATAAAAAATTATTCTAAAATTACGTTATCAATCAATCTGACGTTTTCAATATATACTGCGACGGCTATAACGGCCCGGTGAAATGTTTCTTCTTCGTTAAATTCTTGCAGTATCTCAGAATTATAAACCGACGCATATTCAATTTCAAGGTTTTTCATCTTTTCAAATAATATTGTTTTAATTTCGCCCGCGGTAGTATTTTTATTGTTTTCCCATACTTCTTTGGCCAAAAATAAAGCTTTTGAAATCTGCAGAGCCTTTTCGATGCCCTCTTTAGAAAGTCTCGCGTTTCTGCTGCTTAGCGCCAAGCCGTTTTCTTCGCGCATTAAATCTGCCGCTATAATATCTATATCAAAAGCCAGCTCTTCGGTCATTTTTTTTATGAGAAGGTACTGCTGGTAATCTTTTAGCCCAAAAACGGCGGAATGCGGCCTTACATACTGAAAAAGGTTGTGCACAATATACAAAACCCCCTGAAAGTGTCCCGGTCTGTTTTTGCCGCACATGACGTTTGTATAAGAGGGATAATCAATAATAATTTCAGGATTCCCCGAACCGTAAATCTCGTCTTTAGAAGGAGCAAACAATATATCGACTTTTAGATCAGACAAAAGAGCTTTATCGTTTTGAAGATCTATCGGGTAGGCCTCAAAGTCTTTTTTATCGTTAAACTGAATAGGGTTTACAAAAATCGAGACGACGACTATGTCGGCAGTTTCTTTCGCTTTTTGAATCAATGACAAGTGGCCCCTGTGCAAAAAACCCATAGTGGGAACAAAGCCGATTTTTTTACGCGGATGTTTTTCTTGAAAATCGTTTCGCCATTTTTTAATTTCTTCGATTGTCGTTATTGTAAGCATTCTTATTTTGATTCTTCCCAGTTTTTACCGAAGCCGCCGTTTACCTTTAATGGAACTTTTAACTTTACGACATTTTCCATTTTATTTTTTATCATTTCAAAAGCCTCTTCTTTTTCTTCTTCAGGAATCTCAAATAAAAGTTCGTCGTGAATCTGAAGAAGCATTTTTGTTTTCATCTTTTTTTCAGAAATTTCTTTTTGAATGTTTATCATGGCCAGTTTTATGATATCGGCCGCCGTCGACTGAATGGGATTGTTCACCGCAAGTCTTTCTGCCGCCTCTCTGGCAAAGCGGTTTTTATTTTCAAGTTCGGCTATGCGTCTTTTTCTGCCGAAGTAGTTTTCGCTATAACCCTTTTCTTTTGTTTCTTCAATGACGCTTGTCATGAATTTTTTTATTGAGGGGTAGGCCTCAAAATAAAGTTCAATGAGATTTCTGGCTTCTTCTCTTTCAATGCCCATGCTTTTGCTTAATCCGAATTCGGTTACGCCGTATACGATTGAAAAGTTTAATATCTTTGCCTTGCCGCGGTATTTTTTAAAATCAGACGCGCCTTTCATCATTTCAAGAATGCCGTTATCAATGTCTCCGTAGTAAATCTGATTGCTTGAACCCTCAATCCACCTGCCTGATTTCTCATCAAATTTATTTCGAAACAAAAGATAAGCCGCCTGATCATGAATATCCATATCTTCGTTATAGGCCCTTACCAGATTTTCGTCATTGCTGTAATGGGCCAGAACCCGCAGCTCTATCTGGCTGTAATCGAAAGACAAGAATTCATATTTTTCGGCGGGAACAAAACTTTTTCGAATCGCTCTGCCGTCTTCTTCTTTAACGGGTATGTTCTGCAAATTAGGATCAGACGAAGCCAGCCTGCCCGTCGCCGTGATTGTCTGCGAAAACGAAGTATGCACCCTGTTCGTCTTAGAGTTTACATACTTTGGCAGAGCCGAAACATATGTCGACAACAGTTTTGTTACGCCCCGATAATCGAGAAGAACTTCTATAATCGGATGTTCCCCTTTTAATAGATCAAGGGTCTGCGCGCTTGTTGAAAGCTGACCTTTCTGGGTCTTCTTTTTCGATTGAATTTCAAGTTTATCAAATAAAATTCTTTGAAGCTCTTTTGTCGATTGAATATTAAACTCTTCGTCGGCCAATTCGTGAATTTTCTCTTCTAAAGCTTTGGCTTTTTTTTCATAATCGCTCTCAAGAGATTTTAAGTATTTCAAATCTATTAAAACGCCGTTTTGTTCCATCGTTTTTAAAACTTCTATAAGCGGCCCGTCAATTTCGTTATAAAGCTTTATAAGATTTTCTTTTTCAAGGTTTTCAAATATTTGCTCTTTAACCCGAAGCGCGACCTCGGCGTCTTCGGCGGCATAATGAGCCAGCTCTTCTAAAGGCAGACTTACAAGGGCTTTTTGTTTTTTACCCGTGCCCGTCATGTCTTTATATTTTATAGTTTCATGCCCGAGATAATTAAACGATAAATCGTCAAGACCGTGCATTCTTACCCCCGGGTTTAATAAATAAGAGCCGACCATGGTGTCAAAAAATACATTTTGAAGATTAACGCCGTGATTTTCGAGAACAATCCAGTCATATTTTATATTCTGACCTATTTTCTTTGATTTTTTATTTTCAAAAACAGGTTTAACCATAGAAAGAGCTTTTTGAGAATCGAATATATTTTGATAGTCAAAATGCCTTTCGCCTTCTTCGTCAAAGACAACCGGTACATACGCGCTTACATAGTTATCTTTCTCTTTTACAGAAAAAGAAACTCCAACCAGTTTCGCCTCTACAGGCGATATCGAATTGGTTTCGGTATCAATGGATATCTCGCCTGCCCCCATAAATTTTTCTCTTATGGTTTCCCATTCTTTTTCGTTTCGAATAAGTATATAATTTTCGGCTATTTTTTCTTTTGAGAGCCGCGGCTTGCCGTCTTGTGAATTTTCAAATAATTGGGCCCATTCGTTATATAAAATATTGTGGCCCTTTTCGCGAAAAATAGGAATTTTTTCGATAATCTCTTTTTTATTCAGCCAAAGCAGAGAATCTAATGAAGGCAAGTCTTTAATATCTTTTTTTAACGTGACCAACTTCTTTGAGAAATAAGCGTTTTCTTTTCCCGTTTCGAGTTTTTCTCTTTGCGAAGCCGAGCTTATTTTATCGAGGTTCAGGTAAATTCCGTCAAGGCTGTCAAATTCTTGTATAAGCTTTGAAGCTGTTTTTTCGCCTATGCCTTTTACGCCGGGTATATTGTCGGATGTATCTCCGGTAAGGGCCATATAGTCGGGTATTCTTTCTCTTTTTACGCCCACATTTTCATAAACATAATCGGCATCGATTTCAATAAACTCGCTGACGCCCTTCTTGGCCCTGAGCATTTTTACGTTTGAATAAAGCATGTTAAAAAGGTCTTTATCAGACGATAGAATATAAATTTGAATATCGCTTTCTTTTTCTCTTTCAATGATAGAAGCGATGGCGTCGTCGGCCTCTTCTTTTTCTGGAACAAAAAACGGCAAATTCATATTTTTTACGATATCTTTTATTTCTTCAAGCTGTACCCTTAGAGAATCGGGCGTTTCTTTTCTGTTTGCCTTGTATTCAGAAAACATCTCATGGCGAAACGTGGGCCTTGGCGGGTCAAAAAATATGATAAAATAATCGGGTCTTTTATCAGAAAGTATTTTAACCAGCATTCTGAAAAAACCGAATATCGTTTCGGTGGGCATGCCCGAGGCGTCTGTCATATTCTGGTTTATGAGCGCGTAATGGGCCCTGTAAGCCATCGCGTGCCCGTCAACAAGTAATAATTTTTTCATATCTGCCATCTTATTATTTTAATGAATTTACCTGAATTTACCTAAGGGATTATTCGCATTCGGCCAGTAACGCGTTTTTTCTCGGGCCGTCTTTCATCGTTTTTGCTTTCTCGCAATCTTCGCGTTTCTTTTTTTCATAATTCTGGTTTGCTTCAAGGCCCTTAGAATATTCTAACTCGTCTTTCTCAAAGTTCATGCACGTTGATCTTATAAAAGCTATTAATAAAAAAAAGCATAATATTATTTTATGTTTCATGAAAAAAACCTTATGAGCGTAATTTAGATTACACGCTACTCTTGATAATAATTGCGTATTGTCAATCGCAAATAAGGACAATTTCTTTTCCTGTTTTCGCTTGTATCGAGCCCGGTCGAGATATGGCTTCGTTATGTAAATTTAGCGTTTTATATTATAAGGAAACCAGGAATACATGAAAATTATTTATCAAATTAAAAGACCTCTTTAGAGTTATCATAATTAAAATTCTCACTGTTAAAGCAGAGAAGCAATGACTTGTTTTAGCAAGAGAATACTATTCAATACAAATTCATAAATATTTCTATGTGACCTCTGTGGCCCTTTCAATATCTCGCATATAAACTCAATAACGTTCTACTTACAAACTTTATAGAAATTCTCTATTAAACGCATTCCCTGTTCGGTTAAAAACGACTCGGGATGAAACTGCACTCCCCATGTAAGCCGATGTTCCTTAACGGCAAGCCCCATAATATAACCGTCTTCGCTTTCTGCCGTAATTTCAAGGGTATCGGGCAGACTCTCTTTTTCGACTATGAGCGAATGATATCTTGTAGCCGTAAAAGGGTTAGGCAGCCCCTCAAATACGCCTTTTTCATTATGTTTTATTTGACTAGTTTTGCCGTGCATGATATGTTCGGCGCGTATAATTTTGCCGCCAAAGCATTCGCCTATAGCCTGATGACCAAGACATACGCCCAATACGGGAATTTTACCCGAAAATTCAAATATCAATTCTTTTGAAATACCGGCTTCTGAAGGCGTTTTAGGGCCGGGCGAGATTAAAATTCCTTTGGGTTTTAAATTTTTTATTTCGTGAACCGTTATTTGATCGTTTCGCGCCACAACAATATCTTTATCAATTTCGCCCAGATACTGAACAAGATTGTATGTAAACGAATCGTAATTATCAAGCACAAATATCATTTTTTATTTTCTCTTATCGTTCATTAATTTATCTACCGCGGCAAAAATGGCTCCCGCTTTTTTATTGATTTCTTCGTCTTCTTTTTCGGGAACCGAGTCATATACAATGCCGGCGCCCGCCTGTGCGTATAATACATTGTTTTTAACCCACATTGTTCTAAGCGCGATAGCCGTATCCATATTTCCGTCAAAGCTGAAATATCCTATACATCCGGCGTAAATGCCCCTGTTTTCTTTCTCAAGCTCTTCTATAATCTGCATGGCCCTTACCTTTGGCGCCCCCGATACCGTGCCGGCGGGAAAGGCGGCCCAAAGCGCGTCAAACGAGTTTTTTTCTTCGGATATTTTTCCGCTGACGTTTGAAACAATGTGCATTACGTGCGAATACTTTTCAATCACCATTATATCTGATATTTTAACGGTTCCAAACTCGGCAATTCTGCCTACGTCGTTTCTGCCTAAGTCTACAAGCATGACATGTTCGGCCCTTTCTTTTTCGTCAGAAAGAAGTTTTTTACCGAGCGTTTCGTCTTCTTCTTTAGATTTGCCCCGCTGTATCGTACCGGCGATTGGCCTTACGGTAACTTTATTGTCTTCTTTTTTCACCAGAATCTCGGGAGAGCTTCCTATGATAGAAGATTCGGGAAAGTTTAAGTAAAACATATAAGGCGACGGGTTCGTCGCTCTTAAACTGCGATACAGCCAAAAGGGATGTTTTGTATAGTTCAAACGGAATCTTTTTGACAGCACCACTTGAAAGATATCCCCCGCTCTAATATATTCTTTGGCCGTTTCAACCATTTTCATGTATTCTTCTTTCGACGTATTTGGCCGCCAGTCTTGCGGTATTTCATTTTCATTGAATTTATTTTCTTCAAACTCTTCAATGCCCTTATAATCTTTTATATTTTTTCTTATTTCAGATATTTTTTCAACAGCGTTTTCGTATTCTTTTTTAACGTCAGATTGCTTGCTTAGAAAAACATTGCAGACAATATTTGCCAAACCCATGGCGTGATCAAAACAAATTAAAACCGAAGGATAACAAAATACGGCGTCTTGAGAATCTATTTTCTTTTTGTTATTTTCATCAACAATATTTTCATAGTATTTTACCGAATCATAAGAGAAAAACCCCACCGCCCCGCCGTAAAAACCCGAAAGACGCGAATCTTGATATGGTTTGTAAGATAAAAAATTCTCTTCAAGCGCCCTTATGGGGTCTTTTGCGGTAACTTTTGTTTTTTCTGCGTCTGATAAGCTTTCAAAGGTAAAGCTGTTTTCTTTACCTTTTAGAACCGCATATGATTCAATTCCTAAAATGCTGTAGCGACCGAGCGATTCGCCGCCGACTACCGATTCTAATAAAAAAGAATATTTATTTTGATGGGCCCTTAATTTTAAATATATACTTACAGGCGTATCAAGATCGGTTGATATTGTCGAAAAAACCGGTATGACATCCGCATTTTCAGAGATTTTCTTAAACTCATCGAAACTTAAAGAAACGGTCATTATAGTGAGTGCAGGCTTTTTAATTCATATTAAGTGTAAATGATTTTTCATGCAGGCAGTGAACTTAGTCAGATTAATATATTTTTATTGAAATTCTATCTCTTTTTTATATTTTAGGTTAAGTAAAGGAATTTAATTTGGAAGCTATAAGAAAAATAACAACTATTCACAACGGTTCTATAAAGTTTAAAGAACTTGAAGTCTTAAATGAACATAAAGTAGAGGTTATTGTATTATCGCTAAACGATATTAAAAAAACCAAACTCGAAGAACAAAAAAAGAATTTCTTCAAGTTCAAAGGTCATTTAAAATCAAATTTCTCTGATACTTCTGAAAATATTGACGATCTGGTGTATGGCCAATAATTTATTGTTCATTGACACAAGCGCTTTTTACAGCTTCTTTGATAAAAATGACAAGAATTATGAAAACATAAGCAAATCATTAAGTTCCCGTGAAGAAGCCTTTGTAACCTCTAATTACATTATTGACGAGTTAATAACTTTATTCCGCGTCAGAAAATTCGATGTTTCTCAATTTGAGCATTTTATAGAAGCAATATGGGAAGAAAAAATATGCAGCCTCATACGAGTAACGCCTGAAATAGAATCGGAAGCATGACAAATACTGAAAAAGTACAATGATGCAAACTTTAGTTTTACGAACTGTACTTCATTTGTTCTAATGAGAAAATACAGCATTAAAAAAGCCTGCTCTTTAGATAAACACTTTTCTATAGCCGTATTTGAATTAATAAATTAAAAAAATCATTAGTAAGCGTCGCCAAAACTAAAACTCTGCGAAAAGTCACCCCCCACGCGGCGCCTCAAACCGCGCCGCGTTTTAGAAAGCCTTAGCAGTGCTGCCTCGTGTCATTACCTTATCTTGAAACAAATTCTTTTTTTATCTCTGTGCACTCTGCCTGCGGTGAGCAATGTCGAACCGTGAACTCTGTGGCTAACAGAAAAAAATCTATTGAAACCTTGATTCATAATTTTATATTGATTTTTAAAAAATGAGAAAAATCTTTAAAATAATTCTTTTTAGCCTGCTTTCATTGTTTGCTTTTCTATTCATTCTTGTACGCGTTACGACATACCACCCGAACGATGTTGAAAAGATGCAGGTATTTTGCGGCGAGAATGCGCCAATTATTGAAAAGAATAAGAAACTTAAGGTTCTTTCATGGAACATACAGTTTTTAGCGGGAAAAAACTATATCTTCTTTTTTGACGAAAAAGATAACGCGGGCCCCCATGAAATGCCCCTTAAAAAAGATATTGAAAGTACCCTCAAAGAAGTTGCCAGAGTAATAAAAAACGAGAATCCCGATATTATTCTGCTGCAAGAGGTCGATGAAAACGCTAAAAGAACTTACTATGAAGATCAGCTAAAAAGAATTCTTGAGCTTTTACCGCAATACAAATGCCATAGCTCGGCTCTGTACTGGCAGGCGTCTTATGTGCCGCATCCTCGAATAAACGGACGCGTTGGCATGAAATTAAGCGTTATTTCAAAATATAAAATAAAAAACGCGATAAGGCATCAGCTCGTGAAAATGCCGGCCGATTTTGTTTCAAGTAATTTTCAGTTAAAAAGAGCCGTTCTTCAAACTAATTTTGAGGTTAAAGACTCAAACGATTTTATTGTATTTAACACCCATTTTGACGCTTTTGCCCAGGGATCAAATACGATGGAAAGGCAGGTTGAACAAACAAAAAAGCTTCTGATGAAAACTTCAAAAGAAAATAAACCCTGGCTCATTGGGGGCGATTTTAATTTATTAGCGACAAAATCGGCCTATGAAAGACTGCAGGAATCTCAAAAATTTTTATACAAACCCGAATCAGAGTTGAAAGGTTTTTTTGATAATTTTAATTCGGCGCCTTCTTTGCAAGAAATTGAAGGCAAAGATTATCAAAAATGGTACACGCATTTTCCTAACGATTCTGACGCTACAAAACCCGACAGAACCATTGACTATATTTTCTATTCAAAAGAGATAAAATCATTGAATCATCATGTAAGGCAACACGACGCCTTAAAAATCAGCGATCATTTTCCCGTTATAATGGAATTTCAACTTTAATGATGAATTAAATAAACTGAGGTTTTTTAAACCTGTAAATCAAGCGCCTACTTTTTCTTTATCAAGAGAATTTATTTCATTCTGGTCTTTTAGCAGGCTAAAAAACTTTGATTTTAATTCTGTATTTTTTGTATTTATTAATATTGATTCGACGGGCCATGAGGCCAGGTTTATTCTTTTATTAGCAAAAAGCTGCGCTACCAGGCTTTTTAAAAAATTTTCGTTAATACCTTCTTTATAAGATAAAAAATTGAATCCGAATTTTATATTTTTATTTTCTTTTAATTCATATCTCCATACATTTTCCATCTGTTTTACGAGTTCTTCTATTTTTGGGGCGTCAAAATTTTTATTAATATCTATAACAATCATTTTATTGTCTTTTTTTATCTGGTAAGCCGAAAGGTCTTTCTTTTCATTTTCTAATTCCTGAGATTTTTTGTCTGACTTTTCTCTTTCTTGATCAGATATTTTTTCTTTTGATTTTATTTTCTTTATTTGCGAACTTTGCAATGTTGTCTTAAGCGCATTTTCAAAATTCTCTGACTTATCATAGGGAACTATCACTTTAATTCCCATTTTCTCAAGACGATATATCGATTCTTGACGCACGTCTTCGGCGGCGTATATCATGATATTTTTTTCTTTGCCCATACTTTTTAATATATTGCTAATCTTTGGAATTTCTTCAATACCGGCCGAGGGTCCTATTAACATATTGTCAAACTCAACCTGAGCTTCTCTTTCTAGTTGTTTTTCGTTTTCAACAATCGTTATTTCTTTAACGCCCATTCTTCGCAGTCTAAATTTTATATCTTCGCGAATATCGTTTGATTTTTCATAAATTAAAACCCGTTTTGCCATGGTCAGTTTTTGAGGCTGAAATTTGTATAGGGCCAAAGGTTTTTTCTTGCCTTTTACATACATTGTTTCTATTTGATCGAATAACAATGAAAGCTTGCCTAAATTTGACAGGCACGAACCCGAAATCCATATTTCGTCAGGGGGAGTTAAAGACTGTATTCTAGAGGCGATATTGACATTGTCTCCGATAACGGTATAATCTTTACGATATTCGGCCCCTAAATCTCCCATGATTACCCATCCGCTGTTTAACCCTACGTGTATTTTTATTGTTTCGCCGTATTTTTTCTTTAACTGCGCGTTTATAAGGGGCAGATCTTTTAGTATAATATCGGTCACGCATCTTACCGCTTTTTCAGTATTATCAAAAACTAAAAGCATGGCGTCTCCGATAAATTTGCTGATATCGCCCTCGTATTCTTTAATGGTATCGTATATTCTCTGGTAAAAAAAGTTTAATATGCTTATAACAATCAAAGGCTCATACTTCTCTGATAATGTAGTGAATCCCACAATATCAATGAAAGCAATGGTTTTATATCGCTTAATCGCCGTCAATACGTCATTTTGCGCATTTGAAACGGATGAATTAATGTAAACCATGGCGGTATCTGAAATATATTTTCCCATAGATTTTTGCAATTGCATTAACTGCATTTTCTGTTTTATAGAAGTTCCCGTAATATAGCTTTCAACGATACCGATCATATTTTGATTTTCATCAAATAAAGGCGACACGATGCACTCTACGGGAAATTTTAATCCGTTGCCGTTATCGACATTTATCGTATAATTAAAATCTTTTTTATGATTTAGAGAAAAGATAGCGGGAATTTTACTTGGATGTCTTAAATTTTCAGGAAAATGCGGCAGTATAAGATTTGCGTATGGCTTTCCGATTAAGTTTCTGCTATGCTCGCCAAAAATGCATACCGCCTTGTGATTAATGTAGTTTATATTTAAATCTGTATCAATAAGGCATATACCCGTATTCATCTTATTTAACACAGCCGAACATGAGATTTTCATATACAATATTGTACACAAATCTTCCTTTTTGTTCTACAAAATCTTTGATAATTAATTTTTTTTATGTTATCATTGATATATTTTTCTTTAAGCCCTCAATTTTTCGGCGTTTTAACGGGCTTCCGTTTAGGCTATCGTCGCTTAAACCCGAAAAGTCGCCTTCTGCCAGAGCCATAGAAATCTTGGTCGGGTAGAAATCGTCGTCTTCATTGAAAAGCGGCTTTTTGTTATAGGGGCAAACAACCTGACAGATATCGCACCCGAATATATAGCGGTGCTTTTTTGATTTTACTAACTTCAATTCTTCTCTTTCTTCGATAGTTCTGTAAGAAACGCACTTTTCGGCCTCAATACATCCGTCAATATCAATGGCCGCGGTAGGGCAGGCTTTTACGCATTTAACACAGTTTTGACAGTATTTTTCAATATCCCGAGCGGGGGATATTTCTTCTTCTCTTATATTTTGTTTATAATCGACAGGCAGTTCTTTTTCCATCAAATAAAAGACGAGAAGAAAAAAACTGCCGTAATGCTCATGTATTAAAAGCCCGTTTTTACCGATAAAACCGAGATTGGCCCGCCTTGCGGTATATTTTTCGGGCAAAGGCGTAGAGTCGACCACTGCCCTTCCTTCGCTGAATTTCTGGCATATCTTTGCCATTTTCTTTTTTAAGACATTATGATAATCTCTGCCCCATGCGTACCGGGCGATTTTATATTTATGCGCCTTGAGAGCTTCTAATGTTTTGCTGTTTAAATAAAAATAAGAAGCCGCTACAATACTTTTTGTTTGCGGATAAATATTTCGTATATCAAATTTTGCTTCGGTATTTCGAAGATAGATGAGATTTGCTTCTTTTTTATCTGAAAGATACTTTAAGTAAAAATGTTTAAAAGCTTCAGATACTTCAAAATAAGGCAGAAACGATATATTCTGAAACCCCTCTTCTTGCAAATGGATTTCTATTTGTTCAAGTTGGTTTTTGGTTAAATTTTCGCTCAAATTATATTTTTTTTATCTTCAACATCCTGTTTCATCATGTTAATCTTGTCTACTTTTAAAATCTTTAATAAAAACTCATAAATTACCCTAGAAATACCCCGGCAGTACCTTATTTAATTTCTCGCGTGTCGCCTGCGGGCGGCTTGTTTCTGCCGTTATAATACTGTATTTAACCGCATTTTTACAAGAACAGTCGCGCTCTGACATTTTAGCAAATTCAGGAATAAAGGTTTTCAATAGCTTTGTCGCCTTTTCTGAATTGTCTTTGACTATTTTTAATATTTCTTCAACCGTAATCGCTTCGTGCGACTCGCGCCATGAATCGTAGTCTGTAGACATGCATACCATTTGATAGCAAATTTCAAGCTCGCGCGCCAGTTTTGCTTCGGGCAGTACCGTCATATTTATAAGCCCCGCACCTATCTGGTTTTGATAGAAAATAGATTCGGCTCTGGTTGAAAAAGCGGGGCCTTCCATGCAGACGACCGTTTCGTCGACATGATGTTTTATGCCGGTTTTCTTAAGGCATGCTTCAAGAGAATCTGCAATTCTGCCGCAAAAAGGGTCTCCAAACGAGACATGAACGACGACCCCTTCGCCGTAATAAGTATCGTCTCTATGGCGGGTTCTGTCAAATATCTGCCCCGGCAGCGCGAAATCTCCCGGCGGTATTTCTTCTTTTAATGAACCGACCGAAGAAAACGAAACGATTTGATCAACGCCTAACATTTTAAGAGCCGCTAAATTCGCTTTATGAGGTATTTCAGAAGGCGATAAAAAATGTCCCCTTCCATGACGGGGAAGAAACGCTATGCTTACAGGTCTTACGTCTGTTTCATATTCTGCCAGTATAATTTCGTCTGACGGCTTTCCCCAGGGCGTATCTATGAAAACCTTCTCTTTTACGTTAATGCCCGGAATCTCGTATAACCCGGTGCCTCCTATGATTCCCAGTTCAGCTTTTTGTTCTCTCATTTTTTTTATCTCCTTAATATTAATTAATTAGAACTCATATCTTCAGCGATTTGAGCCAGAAGTCTTACCCCGTAACCGGTTGCCTCTTTTGAGTATACATTGTAACCGCTTTTTAAGATATCTACGCCCGCTACGTCAAGATGCGCCCAAACCGTTTCTTTTTCTAAGAATAAAGACAAGAAACATGCCGCGCTTGAAGCCCCGCCGTATCTGCCGCCGATATTATTGTGATCGGCAATATCAGATTTCAACTCTTCTGTAAAAAGACGACTCATGGGCAGCCGCCATACCGGCTCTAGCGATTTTTTTGACGAATTTTCTATGACAGATATCGCTTTATCATGATAAGAAAAAAGACCGGCGTAATATGTTCCCAGGGCAATCATACACGAACCCGTCAAAGTAGCTACGTCTAGTATCATATCTGGCTTATATTCTTTTTCTACATGCGTTAAAACATCGCCTAAGACAAGTCTTCCCTCTGCGTCGGTGTTTTGCACCTCGATTGTCAGACCTTTTAACGACTTATAAACATCCCCCGGCTTAAACGCGCTTCCTGAGGGCATATTTTCAACGACGCCGACGGCGCCAATGACTCTGGTTTTCAATTTTAACTCAGAAGCGGCGGCAACGGCGTGAATAACGGCGGCCGCCCCCGACATATCCATTTTCATTTCATGCATATCAGAGCTCGGTTTTATTGAAATACCGCCCGAATCAAAGGTGACCCCCTTGCCCACAAAAGCAACTACGGGCGTATCTTTAGAAGCCGCCTTCGGAACATATTCTAAAACAATCATTCTAGGTTTTTGAACGGAGCCCTGGCATACGGCTAAAATTCCGCCGGCTCCCATTTTCTTAAGCTGCGCCTCGTCAAATACCTTGATTGACAAGCCATACTGTTTAGCCATTTGTCTTGTGCGCTCTTCCATTGTTTCGGGGTTCAAATAATTACCCGGAAGAGCCTGAATTTGTCTCATTCCGTTTATGTGATTTATTAATTTAAGATATTTGTCTGTTTGCTTTTGGTATTCTGAATGATTCTTTTTTTCGGCAATAATGACGATTTCTTTTAATTTATTGTTTTCTGAAGATGGTTTTTTCTTCAACAAATCGACAGAATACGAAGAAACGCCGAATGCTGTTATTAATAAATTCGTTATTTGAGCGATTGAAAATATATCGTAAATCTCGTCGGGAAAACTTATCTGCGCGCTTTCATAGGCGCCTGTAACCTTTTGGGCGGTTTTCAAAAACGTATCGCCAAGACTGTTATCGTCTATTTCTTTTTGAGAGCCAAGACCGATATAGAAGATTCCCGGAGATTGGGCAATTTCAGCGGCGGCGGCTTTAAAATGAGGTAGTTCTTTTAAAATCGGTTTTTTCTCTTTCGATTTTTCGTTTTCTTCAGAGCTAAATATAAATTGTATCTTAAACCCGTCTTTTTTTACCAGGTCTGATACTTGAAAGCTTAAATTGTGTATGGGATATTCAAGCCACTTCTTATCGTTGTTTTTTGAGTTTTCTTTCTTTTTTGCCATGAGTCAAAAATTGATTTTCAGCTCGCCCGCCAACTATTTTTCTTACTTAAATTTTTCGTTAAAAAAAACTGAAAACATGCTTTTCAATTTGAGTATAATATATAATGTCACCCTTTAAGAATCTCGTACGGAACAATAATATTAAGAAAGTCAAATAAAAAAATCACAACAAACGGAATATAAATATACAGGAGAATACAATGTCAAAAAAATATGTTTATTTTTTTGGAAACCAAAAAGCCGAAGGTAACGCTACGCAAAAAAATCTACTTGGGGGCAAAGGCGCAAATCTTGCCGAAATGACAAATTTAGGCATACCCGTACCCCCCGGTTTCACCATATCTACAGAAGTATGTACGCACTTTTATGAGCATGGAAATACATATCCTATCGAACTAAAAGAACAAATTAACGAAAAGATAAGCGAACTTGAAAAAACAACCGGCAAAATCTTCGGAGACGATAAAAATCCTCTTCTGGTTTCAGTGCGGTCAGGCGGCGCGGTTTCTATGCCAGGTATGATGGATACTGTATTAAATCTCGGTTTAAACGATAACTCGATAAAAGGCTTAATCGAACAAACCGGTAACGAACGTTTTGCCTATGATTCATATCGGCGTTTCATACAAATGTTTTCAAACGTAGTTTACAATATGGACCATCATAAATTTGAAAATATTCTTGAGGCCCAGAAAAAAGCGGCAAACGTTACGGACGATACGGAGCTTAGCGCCGACGATTTGAAAATAATTGTCGAAGAATATAAGAAAATATTTAAATCTGAAAAATCAATGGAATTCCCCCAGGAACCGCAAAAACAATTAGAAGAGTCGATTAACGCCGTTTTTGCCTCATGGATGAACCCAAGGGCCAATACCTATCGAAACCTTAACAACATATCGCATTCTCTTGGCACGGCCGTAAATGTTCAATCTATGGTTTTCGGAAACATGGGTGACGATTGCGGCACCGGCGTTGGTTTTACGAGAAATCCGGCTACCGGTGAAAACATATTTTTTGGCGAATTTTTAATGAACGCTCAGGGAGAAGACGTAGTTGCGGGCATTCGAACCCCTTTAACTATTGATAAGCTTGAAAACATTCTTCCACATGCGTATAAAGAACTTTTAGACATAGCGCAAACGCTTGAAAAGCATTATAAAGATATGCAGGATATTGAATTTACCATTGAAAAAGAAAAATTATATCTGCTGCAGACAAGAAGCGGTAAAAGAACAAGCTTTGCCGCCTTTCGCGTCGCTTACGACATGGTCAAAGAAGAGTTAATTGATGAGAAAAGAGCGCTGATGCTAATTGATCCCAATTCGCTGCCTTCTTTGCTGGCAAAGATTTTTGACGCCGAAGAAAAGCAAAAAGCCCTTGAAAACGGAGCATACATCGGCAAAGGACTTGCCGCCGGCCCTGGGGCCGCTTCGGGTAAAATTGTTCTTAGCGCCGAGAAGGCTGTAGAACTTAAGAAAAATAACGAGAGCGTAATATTGGTAAGACACGAAACTTCGCCCGAAGATATAGCGGGCATGCACTCTGCAGAGGGAATTTTAACCTCAAAAGGGGGTATGACAAGCCATGCCGCCGTTGTGGCCAGAGGTATGAATAAACCGTGTATTGTCGGATGTTCCGATCTTGAAGTCAATTACGAAGATAGAACGATTACCTGCAGACAAAATGACGGAAACAGCGTAACCTTAAAAGAAAACGATTGGTTATCTATTGACGGGTTTACCGGCGAAATTTTGGGTAAAAAGATAAACACCATTTCTAGCGAAATAGAACAGGTTTTCGTTGATAAAAACAAAACTATTGAAAGCAGCCGATTGGCCCAGGAATATAAACACATTATGGAATGGACCGATAAATTCGCGAGACTTAAAGTTCGGGCCAATTCTGATACCCCTTATGATTCGGCCGTCGCCAGAAGTTACGGCGCGCAAGGTATAGGATTATGCAGAACGGAACACATGTTTTTCGACAGCGGAAGAATTTCAGCAATGCGCGAAATGATATTATCGTCTGATAAAGAAGGCAGAAAAAACGCTTTAAATAAACTATTGCCTTTTCAAAAGCAAGACTTCATTGATATATTTAAAGAGATGAAGGGGCTGCCGGTTACCATAAGGCTTCTTGACCCGCCATTGCATGAGTTTTTACCGCATGATAAAGACGCATTGAAAGAATTAGCCGACACGCTGGGGAAAACCGAAAAAGAGATAAAAAACAGAATGGATGAAATAGCCGAGTTAAATCCCATGCTTGGTCACAGAGGCTGCCGATTAGGAATATCTTATCCCGAAATAACCGAAATGCAAACAAGGGCCATCATTGAAGCCGCTTGCGAGGCAAAAAAAGAAGGTATCGAAGTGCTACCTGAAATAATGGTTCCTTTAGTGGGAAATTATAAAGAACTTGCTAATCAGGAAAAGGTGATTCGAGAGACTGCAGATAATATAATGAAAGAACAAAATATGCAAATTGAATATCTTTTAGGTACCATGATTGAAGTTCCCAGAGCCGCCATAACGGCAGACGAGATTGCCAGACATGCCGAATTTTTCAGTTTTGGAACAAACGATTTGACGCAAATGGGAGCCGGCTTCTCAAGAGACGATTCAGGAAATTTCTTGCCCGAATATATTGCAAAAGGAATTTATGAAAATGATCCTTTTGCCGTATTAGACCAAAACGGAATCGGCAAATTAATGGAAATTGCGGTTGAGAAAGGCCAGAAAACCCGTGAAAATATAAAGCTTGGTATATGCGGCGAGCATGGAGGAGAGCCTCTCTCTGTCAAATTTTGCCATAAATTAGGATTAAATTACGTATCTTGCAGCCCATATAGGGTACCTGTAGCGAGATTAGCGGCGGCTCAGGCTGCTATAAGCGAAACATCAAAAAGCTAAAGTTTTTGTGAAAATAACCTATGTAGTTCTTTCGTTATTCATCATTTTCTCATGCGGAAAGAAATCGGGTTTTTATTCCGTAAAAGGCGAACCAGATAAAGAAAAAGGAGCCGATCTTGTAATTAGAAACTTTTCGGCTCAAGGATATCGCATAAAAGAACCTCTATGGGATCTATACGCCAAAGAAGCTTACTTGATTTATCCTAAAAATTTGATTAAAATTCATAAAATCGCATTAACTCTATATCAAGACAACTCGCCTGTTTATTTAACCGCTTCAAACGGCGTTTTATTTCAAAAAAGACAATTGCTTACTCTGGCGGGAAGAGTAATGGTAACGGGAGCCGAGGGCAAAAGACTTGAAACAGAATCTCTAACCTGGGATGAAAAAGAAAAAAAGCTCTATACAGATGACGATGTTAAAATCACTTTTTTAGAAGGCGATATTCTTGAAGGCAAAGGCTTAATAGCAGACAGCCGTCTTAACAAAATAACCATTAAAAAAGGAAAATTGTTCCATCCGCCCGAATAAATATGTCTATTCAATCAAGGCGAGAAACCGTAAAGAATACTTCTATCTTTTCGTTTTTTACTATTATATCGCGTTTTTTAGGTCTTCTAAGAGACATGCTCAAAGCATACGCCTTTGGCACGGGAATCATGGCCGTAGCCTTTGATATTGCCTTTCGAATTCCTAATACTTTGAGAAATTTAGTCGCCGAAGGGGCCTTGGCCCAGTCGTTTATTCCCATTTATGAAAATTATAAAAAACAAACGAACGAAAGAGAGGTCTCTGGAGTCATTTTATCATTTATGTTTATAGCTCTAAGCCTTTTATCAGTTGGAGCCCATTTTTTACTACCTTTTGTTATTCCGTCTCTTGTTCATGACCCTGAACAAGCTCTGGCGCAAACCAAACTTACAATCGATTTATGTCAAATTTTATTTCCCTATATTATTTTTATGAGCCTATCTTCGATTTATATGGGAATTCAATACAGCTATTCAAGATTTTTAGCTCCCAGCTTCGGGCCGGCTTTGCTCAATATCATTGTAGTTTTATTTTTCGGATTTTACCTTTTCTTCGAGAAACAAGAAGAAAATAAGGATTTTAACTCTGTATATATATTTTCTGTAATTACTCTTTTTGCCGCCTTTGTACATCTTATATTTCAGATATTTTATGTAAAAAAAATCGGTTTATCTCCCAAGTACTCGTTTCAATTCAAAAATAAAGTCATTAAATCGCTGTTTATCATGATGCTTCCAGCGGTTTTTGCCGCCGGGGTTCAGGAAATCGGGCACATCATTGATATATATTTAGCCACCTATTTGCATGAAAAAGTACCAGGGGCGGTTTCTGCCCTAACCTACTCTCATCGCATTTTACACCTTCCCATCGGCGTTATCGGCGTCGCGGTTTCTACAGCCAGCCTGCCCCAATTGTCAAAATTGTTTGCAGAAAAAAACATAGAAGCATTTAAATCGACTCTTAGTCATTCGTTAAGTCTCAACCTGTTTTTGCTTTTACCCGCCGCCTTAGGAGTTATTTTCTTAAGCGAACCTATTATCGGGCTTATTTTTGAAAGAGGAGAATTTGATTTAGAATCTACAAAAGTAACGGCGTACGCCTTAAAATTATACGCCATAGGCATACCGGCCTATGGCGTTCAAAAATTATTTACATCGGCTTTTTACGCTCAAAAAAATTCTAAAACGCCGGCGAAAATAACCGTATTTATATTAATTATTAATATAGCTTTAAGTATCTTGTTTATGAGAACCTATCTTCACGGCGGTTTAGCTCTTGGTTCGGCTTCAGCGGCCTATATAGGAATATTTATTTACGTTCTTCTCTTGTATAAAACGAGTCATTTTTCTTTGACAAAATCTGAAAAGATTAATTTTCTGAAAATTATCTTATTAAACTTGTTTTTTGCCATATTTATCTACTTTCTTCAAAGTTTACTTTCAAATGAAAAATATCATACTATACTTACAATTACAATAGGCTTGGCTTTTGCTTTTTACTCAATCTTTTCGAGAATCTTAAATATAATAGAATCAAAAATTTTTATAGACTTATGGAAAAACTTTGTTCATTTTCTTAAAAAAAGATAAGGTAAAATAAACAATTCTTCAAAATTAAAGCAATACTTTTTCAATTCTAATTTTCTTTAATTCTTTAATAAATTTCTTCTGCCATTTTTTCCCTAGAATATTTTCGGCCAGCTCTTCGACAATAAAGCTTGGTTTCAAATAGGTATTATCTCTATATCTTGACAAACCCTGTATGCACGCCGGGCAACTTGTCACTAATTTCATTTTCTTCTTATTTTTTCTTTTTTCTGTTTCTGCGATTTTTTTTATATTGCTATTTATCTCGTTTAATTTTTTATAACGAAGCTGTGTAGATATATCGGGTCTGCTGACCGCCATTGTACCGGCTTCTCCACAGCATCTTTCAGATATGACGATATCATTTTTAAGCATCTTTTCTAATAAATTTTTTGGCTTTCTTATCTTAATGGGCGAATGACAGGGCTCATGGTATATATATTTATAATCTGATTTGATATTTATATTTTTTGACTCTAAAAATTCATGAATATCCATTAACTTGCTTCCGGGGAAGATCTTATCAAATTGATAATCAACCAGTTTTTCAAGACAGGTTCCGCATGAGACTACGACCGTTTTGATATCTAAGTAATTTAACGTCGTGGCGACCCTGTGAAATAACACCCTGTTTTCTATGGTGATTTTTTCGGCAGTAGTTATATCGCCAGAAGATTTCATAGGATAACCGCAGCACATATATTCCGGAGGAATTACGACATTTACGCCGGTATGATAAAGCATTGCAATCGAAGCCAGCGAAACATCGGTATATAATCTCTCGCAGCCGCATCCGGGAAAATAAAAAACGCTTTCAAAACCGTTGTTTTTCTGCTTTTCGTTGCCTATAACCGGAACATACCTGTAATCGTTTATTTTCAAAAGAGTTCTTAAATCTGTTCTTTTTAATCTGGGCAAAGGCATTTTAAACGTATTTTCAAGTTGTTTTTTAAGAGTTAAGCTGCAGGATGGCTCTGGTATCTTCTTTTCGAGATCGTTACGCATGATTTTTTTAGCGAAAATATATCCGTACCTTTGAATGAAAAATCCCGGTTTTAATATTAATCTTCTTGCCCAACGAATCAGACGAGGATTTTTCTTTTCTAAAAATTTTAGCGTAATCTTGTGCACCAGGCCGCTTTTTACGTATTTATTTGCTTTTAATATATTTCTAAGCTTCATTGTTACGTCGCCAAAGTCAATATCAACCGGACACGGAGAAAAACATTTATGACAAAGAGTACAATGATCAGATACGTCGTTTAATTCGTCAAAATGATTTACTGAAATTCCACGTCTTGTCTGCTCTTCATATAAAAAAGCTTCAATCAACGACCCCAGAGAAAGAATCTTATTTCTCGGCGAATACAGCAAATTTGCTTCGGGAACATGCGTTGTACAATTTGGCTTACATTTTCCGCATCTGAGGCATTTTTTAACCATTTCATTAATATTACCCAGTTCGCTTGCTTCTAATATTAACGCTTCAAGCTCAAGAAGTTTTAAAGACGGAGTATAGGCATAACGCAAATCGGGATTATGGCTTTTTAAAAGCTTTCCCCGGTTAAAAACGCCCTGCGGATCAACCCTTTTTTTATATTCTTCAAAAGAATCTTTTTTTTCATTATCTAAATACTGAAACTTTGTTATTCCTATACCGTGCTCTCCAGAAATAACGCCGCCTAAAGACAGCGCCAGACCAATAACTTTATCTACAATCGCTTTGGCGTTATTCAACATTTCATAGTCGTTTGAATTTACAGGTATATTTGTATGCACGTTTCCGTCTCCTGCGTGCATATGCATGGCGACAAACAGCCTGCCGGTTCGTATTGATTCATGAATTTTATCAATACTCTTTCTTATACTTGTTGCATGATTTCCCGAAAAAATTTCTTTTAAAGGTTTTTCAATTTTTTCTCTATACGATATTCGAAGTTCTCTGCTTTGCAGAACGCTAAACAATGTTTGCTTTAAATCGATTTTTTTTATCTCTTCTTTGTCAAATATACTCTTATTTTTTTGGCATTGGTCTTCCATCTTATTCAAGATGTTGCGCCAATTCGCTTCAATATTTGTTACATGCTTTATCGCTTCTTTGTTTTTTGCCTCAAAAATTTTCTCATTTTCAAGGCTTACTTCAGTATTGAGAAAATAATCATTTTTAGAAAGTCCTGATTTCAAATATTTCAAAACGCCTTCAATCATTTGAAGTTTATTTTTAATTGAAAGTTCTATATTTATACGCTCAATACCGGTATTATACTCGTTTAGCCTTTCTAAGGGAATCACCACGTCTTCATTTACCTTAAACGCGTTTGTATGGGCGGCAATCGCCGCCGTATTTGATCTTTCGTTCCAAAAACTTTGTCTGGCTTCGGGACTAACGGCAATAAAAGCCTCTCCGTCTCTTTTTTCGGAAATTTTAACTATTTCATCGGCTTGAATTTTTAACGCCTTTTCATTGTCAGAGGCGATATCGGCTAAGATCATCATTTTAGGCGATTCTCTACGAGTTGTTTTTGTCGTATAGTTAACCGCCTTTAAATATCTTTCGTCTAAATGTTCTAGCCCAATTAACGAAACATCTCTTGCTTGTCCTACTTTATTTTTGATTTCAACAATAGCGGGCACCGCTTTTTTTAAATCTGCCCCGAAAAATTCAAGACAAATAGTTCTGTAATATTTTGGCTCTTTATGCAATGCAAAAACAGCGGAGGTAATAACTCCGTCGCATCCTTCTTTCTGTACCCCCGGTATATTAAATAACGTTTTATTTGTTACGTCTTTTCCCAGCCCTTTTTTTCTAAATTTCTCGCCCGCGACCCTTATATTCTCTTCTTCGAGTTCTCTTTTTCCCCTTCTGGAATTGTTATATCTTTTTATCTTATATTCTACAATTTCTGTTTCATGAATTTTTTGCGGTTTATAATTTATTCTTTCAATTTCTACCCATCTACCCAATGCGTCTATCATTTTCCAGCTGATTAAATTATCTAAGGCCGTACCCCACATTACGGCCTTTTTGCCGCCCGCATTCATGGCAATATTGCCCCCGATTGTAGAGGCGCTCTGAGAAGTAGGATCAACGGCAAAAATATATCCATTTTCTTGCGCATAGTTAATTAAATCTTTTGTAATTACCCCGGCTTGAACTTCAATAGAAGCGGTTTTCTTATCAATAACCTTTATATTCCTTATTTTCCTCAGTTTTTCAATATTTATCACAATGGTATTTTTATATAATGGAATACCGCTGCCCGTATAACATGTTCCGCCGCCTCTTACAATAATCGTAATATCCATTTTCTGGCATAATCTGACAATATCGGGTATTTCAGACTCTTTATCGGGATAAATCACGGCCAAGGGATATTCAATGCGCCAGTCAGTAGCGTCGGTAACATGAGTTACTCTTGCAAGCCCCGAAAAGTCTATGTTGTCTTTTCTTGTTATTCTAGAAAAACTTCTTTTAATTTTTTTGCGATAATCTTTATATTCAGGGAACTGCTTTTCAAAGTTTTTTATCGAATCTCTTGTCTTTTGTATTAAAAATTCAACCTTTGGCTGTTCTTTCGATCTTTCTTGAACCTGATCAAGCCTATGATGAAGCGCCTTAAAAATAGATTTTAGTCTTTTTTTATTTTTTAAAAGATCGTCTTGTACAAATGGATTCCTGTCGACTATCCACATATCGCCTAGAATCTCAAACAGCATTCTCGCAGAGACGCCTGTTTTTCTTGTTTTTCTTAAATCATTGATAGTTTTCCATACTTCTTCGCCTAAATATTTTATTACTATCTCTTTATCTGTAAATGAAGTATAATTATAGGGGATTTCTCGTATTCTTAATTCATTGTTTTTCATATGTTTGATTTAATCAATAATATTAATTAATGATTTTTTCAATTTTTTTTTGATATTAACGGATGAGTTTTACTATCATCTCATTTTTTTCGGCAATTTCCATCACTTCAGCAATCTTATTTTTTGAAATAACCAGAGCCGTCGCCGATAATTCTTTTTTTATAATTTTCTTCCCTTTTGTCTGCCCTTTAAGAAGCTCAGTTAATTTTATGTCTGACGTTTCAAGTAAAACGACATCTTCTTCAATGGTGACAATCGGCAAATCTTCGCTCCAGCTGTTTATTAAAAACATCACATTTTGCGGAATTCTATTTTTTGATACATCATTTAAGAATTCAATAAAGGTTTCAATGTCGTTTCCTAATAACAGCCCTTGTTGAAGCGATTCTTTTGTAAGTTGAAAATTATAAACTTGATCGTAATCTTTTAAAATTGAAAAGGACTTTAACAAGTGAAGCCCCATGATAGAAAGTTTATCGGGCATCGCGACAACGGTAGCGTCGGGATTGATAATTATGCCGCCTTTCTGGTTTTCTTCATTAATCTCGCCCTCAAAAAAGAAATGCATACCTAATTGTGAAAATTTTATGCGTCTTTTGGGATATTCGATTTCAAACATACCAAAAATATGAAGATAAAATAACGCCGATACAATCAAGTTCCTTTTTTCAATAAAAATATTTTTGAAATCTCTAATTTTAAAACCAGGAGAAAGAACAATCCAGTCTCTAATCATATCTGCCACAAGAACTTTTGAATAAATTTCTTTTGAATGTGCAATGATATTGACGCATTTCTCAAGAATCTGCGACTTATAAAAAGGAACGTCTAACGGTAAAAATACTTCGTTGCCTACCTGCCTTTTTTCGGCGGCAATAGGCGTCTGCTCTAAGATTTTCTTCATTAATTCAATCGGATTGATTTTTATAAATTCTTCAAAATTTTCTTTTAAGACAATATTTTCGCCTTTTAATTCGACCAGTTCAAACATTTTTAGAAAAGGAAGAATAATTTCAATCTGAGGAATTTGACTTTTTTCTAAAAAAAGTTCCGTATCCATATCAATCAAAGAGCTTTCGCTTTTTTTCATATCGACTTGCTTTAGCTTTTCTGATTGCGCCAAAGAAAGACCTTTATTTGAAATATATAATATTAATTTTTTTATATTGAGTATAAAATCCAAATAATTTGAAACTCTTTTATCATGAGTCTGCTTAACGCCTCTTACCTGAGGGAATAACGGATTTATTCTGAGATATTCAAATATTTCTTCAGGCAATACCAGTACCCTGACGAATCTTTCGTCTACGTAATAAATATCTTTAAGAATATTCAGCCTATCCAGTTTTCTAATCGTTTCTTCAAGAGGTATTTTTAACTCGTCAATGAGTATTCTCGCGGAATGAATCTCAATCATGCCTCCGTTTGAAAAGGCTTCATCGACAAGATGAATTTCTTTTTCGTTCAATAAACCAAGTATTTTTTCAATAGTTTTTTTATCAATCGCATTGGCAGAAATTTCTTTTTTTGCAAGAGATAAGCCCCCAATAATTTTCTGATATTCTTTATCAAGGTTTTCAGGCGCCAATAACGGGATTTCTTTTTCTAAAGAAAAACGGAAAATTTCTCCGTTATCGTTATTTTTTATTTTAATAATTTTTCTTATATCTTCAAAAGGATAATATTTATCAAGGTTGCTTGTAATTCTTTCTCTATTTTTTCTCAAATAAACAAGCATTAAATGCCTGAGAACCGTAAGCTCTTTTTCAACATTTATGGGCTGCATGTGAATTTTTCTTGAAATTTCGCCTAATGTCAAAATACTTCTGCTTTCAATAATAACTGAATATATTTTCACCTGAACCGGCGTAAGTTTTTCTAAAATGCCTTTTAAAAAATATGCGTTTGTTGTTGTTTCATTTATAGCCTGAATCAATCTCTTGCGATCTGTTATATCTTTTGAGATACCCCATATTTCTGCTATACGGCTTATTTGTTCAGTTTCTAATTTTTCAAGCTCTTCAACAATCATAAATTAATAGACACAGGCACTACAGGCTAATTCTTAGTCTATAGACATTTTGTAAAATAAGTTTTAGTTTGGCTAATGATCTTTATTGAGGGCGCCGTTAAGATTTATGGGTCTTTCGCTAAAATGATATTATTTTGATGGAAACTAACTACTGGCAAAATATTAAAAAAAGATATTACTTTATACAAGTCGTTCTTTTAATTTTTTTATCCGTTTTTATTTTCCGGTCATATCAGCTTTTTTTCTTTTCTCCCATACCGCCAATTGAAAGAAATAGCCCAAACGCGGTTAAAAGAGGCATAATTTTCGATTCGCATGAAAATGAACTGGCAATTTCAAGAGAAAAGATATCTATTGCCGTAAAACCAAAAGAAATTATAGACGTGGATCAAACCGCTTTTTTACTGTCAAATATCACAAGTATACCTGAAAATGACATAGTAAACATTTTAAAAAGAGAAGATAATTTCATCTGGTTAAAACACAAAGCATCGTCTCAGGAAGCCGATGATATTCAAAAATTAAAAATTCCGGGCATTATCTTTGAAAAAGAACATGAACGTTTTTATCCTAACCATCATTTGGCCTCGTCTTTATTAGGTTTTGTCGGATTTTCTCACGAGGGGCTTGAGGGGTTAGAATATCAGTTTAACGAAATACTAACCCAAAAGAATCCCGATTCTTATTCTGGCCTGAATTTACACCTTACTATCGACGCCTATATTCAACATAAACTTGAACAAAGTCTAAATTCGGCTCTTATAAAAACCAAAGGTTCAAAAGCGGTGGGTATTATTTCAGAAGTAAAAACGGGTAAGATACTGGCGATGGCTTCTTTGCCAAATTATAATTCAAACGACCCTTTTAGCGGAGGTCAGAAACAATATAAAAACTACGCTATCACAGAAACCTATGAACCGGGTTCTACATTTAAAATTTTTATTTTAGCCGCATTACTTAATGAGTTAAAGGTTAACGAGAAAAAAAAATATTTTTGCCCGGGGTATTTTGAGCATAAAGGCGACAGGGTCAGATGTTCGGGCAAGCATGGTTGGCAGAATTTAAGACAGGCTTTTAAAAACTCATGCAATTCTGTGATAATACAGGCCTCTTGGGTCTTGCCTGTATACAATCTTTATGAAAATTTATTAAAATTTGGCTTTGATTCAAAAACGGGAATTAATCTTCCGGGAGAATCAAAAGGAAATCTTCCGCATCCTAAAAATTGGGGGAAATTCTTAAAAATGACCATTCCCATAGGTCACGGATTATCGTTAACCCCCATTCAGTTAATTAAAGGGGCCAATGTCATCGGCAATTCCGGAGAAATGATAAATCCGTATATTGTAGATAAAACAACCTCGCCAAACGGAAAAACTGTAGAAGAATTTCGTCCGGGCAGAGGCATTAAGGTAATTTCTAAAAGCGATGCCGACGCTATCTTAGATTACTTAAGGGGCGTAGTTCAAAAAGGCGGCACAGGCGAAGCGGCGGCGTTAGGAGAATTGGTAATTTCAGGTAAAACGGGCACAAGTATGAAGTCTGATAATAAAGGCTATACAGATAAAGTTCAGGCTTCTTTTTTAGGGTATTTTCCCGGAGATAACCCTGAAATAAGTATTCTCATTTGGGTAGACGAACCCGAGGGCGATTTGCGGCAAGGAGGCAAAGTCGCTGCGCCCGTTTTCAAAGAAGTCTTAAACGAAATTATCGCATTGGTACACAAAGGCGAAAGCTATAAGATATCGCCCTTAAAGAATTTGCCGTATGACGATTTAAAATTTAATACTTCTCATATGCCAAACCTTATAGGTAAAAGTAAAAAAGAAGTTATATTTATATTAAAAAATCAATTTAGGGGAAGTCACAAACTCTCAGGCAGCGGATATGTGATTGAGCAAAATCCCCCTAAAGGCTCAAAGATTAAGCCTCCCTTTGAATTTACCGTTAAATTTTCATGGTAACCCGAAATTTTCTTTCATTAATAGTTGACCGCTTGTTTTTCTTATTAAGTATATACTGTTGAGCGCTGTTGCGCGCCGATACAAATTAAAATATTACAGGCTATTTATGGATGAAAAATTATTAGAAATACTTGTCTGCCCTAAGAGCAAGAAAAAACTTATTTTGGCAGATTCTGTCATTATTCAAAAAGTAAACAAGATGGTTAATGAAAATAAATGTAAAAATATTAACGGCGATAATATATCCCAAGATGTTATTGAAGGGTTATACGAACCTGAAAATAAAACTTTTTACATAATCAAAGATAATATTCCCGTTTTAATATACGAAAACGCCATAAATCTTAATTAAAATATTTTTTATGGCACTACTAGAAAAGATCAACTCGCCTGCCGATTTAAAAAAACTGAAAGTCTCTGAGTTGCCCCATCTATGCATTGAAATAAGAAATATGTTAATAGATTCTGTAAGCCAAAGCGGCGGTCACTTGTCTTCAAATTTAGGTTCAGTTGAACTGACTGTCGCCATTCATTATGTATTTGAATCTCCCCATGATAAAATATGCTGGGATGTCGGTCATCAAACATACTCTCATAAAATACTAACGGGCCGCAAAAACGAATTATCGTCTATAAGAAAATATACGGGAATCAGCGGGTTTCCTAAACAAGAAGAATCTATTCATGATTCATACAGCACGGGTCATGCAGGAACATCTATAAGCCAGGCATTGGCTGAAAAAAACGCGATGACTCATAATAATATAAAAAGACAGGCTTTAGCGGTAATCGGCGACGCTTCTATCGCTTCAGGCGTAGCTTTTGAAGCATTAAATCACGCCGGACATATGAAAATTCCTCTCATTGTTTTATTAAACGATAATGAAATGAGCATATCAAAAAATGTAGGAGCTTTAAGCTATAGCCTAACAAGCGCCATTAATACAAGGCTTTTTAGAAAATGGCGCAGACGATTTTTAAAGTTCCTGCATTGGCTGCCGATTATAGGACCCATTTCTGAACGACTGTTATTAAGATTTGAAAGCTCCATGAAATCAATATTAACTGATCATCAATTTTTTGAAGAACTGGGGTTTCAATATTTAGGCCCTTTAGAGGGGCATAACGTGATTAAGCTTGTAAAATTTTTAAAAAAAATTAAATACCCTAAAGAACCTGAAGAACCGGTGATTGTTCATATTGTCACAAAAAAAGGCAAAGGATACAAACCGGCCGAAATAAATCCTACTCTCTATCATGGAGTAAAGCCCTTTAATAAAGAAACCGGAATTTCAGAGTCAAACAACACTTCGTCATGGCCGTTAAGCAATTTCGCCGCTGAAACTCTTGTAAAGCTGGCCGAAAAAGATAAAAATATTTGCGCCATTACTCCGGCCATGAGAGAAGGTTCGGGACTCGTTAATTTTTCTAAAAAATTTCCAGACAGGTTTTTTGACGTAGGCATTGCAGAACAGCACGCCGCTACTTTCGCAGGCGCCTTGGCCAAAGCCGGATTTAAGCCTTTTTTATTTTTATATTCCACTTTTTTACAGAGATGCTATGACCAAATTATTGAAGATATCGCCCTGATGAATTTACCCGTAAAAATTGTTATCGACAGAGCGGGCTTTGTAGGGGGCGACGGCGAAACTCATCAGGGGATGTATGATTTTACAATTTTATCATGCGTTCCCAATATGAAAATCTTATCGGCCTCTTCTACTTTAGAATTAATGCAAATGATATCTTACATAAAAGATTATAACGAGGGGCCAATATGCGTTCGTTTTCCTAAAAAAGATTATTCTAATGAAACCTTTATAGAGCATGAGAAGATGATTTGGCCAAAAAACTACAATCCTTTTTCGGCCAATATCGCCGCAAAAGGTAAAGATATTCTTATTATTGCGGAGGGCGCCATGATTGAAAATGCTCTTGCCGCAAGAGAATTATTATTAACGCATAATATATCGTCTGAAGTTTTATCGCTTCGCTCTATTCAACCTTTTGACTTAAAAACAATAACAAGGGCGCTAAACGGCAAAAAAGCGGTCTTTTCTATTGAAAATCACTGCATTGAACTTGGTATAGCAAATTCTTTGCTGTTTCAGCTTAAAGAGAAAATTCAAAATATTCCTTTTATAGCCTTTGGTTATCCCAAAAAATTCATAGAACACGGAGATTCATCTTCAGTTGAAAAGAAATACGGTTTAGACGCCGACGGGCTTAAGAAAAACATTTTAAACCATCTAAAAAAATTGAAGAAAATTTAAGAAATCTTCTTTTTCTAATATATCGGGTCTTTTCGATAGTATATTTTTCATATTAGAATCGTTAATTATATTTTCCGAAAACTTCGCGATTTTTAACTTGTTTTCGTCTTTTTTAAAATAAGGATTATTTCGAATATTATTCAACATTGTTTTGCGCTTTCCCCAAAATGAGGCTCTTAAAAGCAGTTCTAAATTATCGATATCATTAAATGTTTTATTTCTCAGCCAATAAATCCATATACTATCTACTTCAGGTTCAGGATAAAAATTCTTTCTAGATACAAACGCCGCTTTCTTTGTATCTCCCGTAATATTGAGAAAAATTGAAATAGAACTTCCTTTTTTTTTTAATATCCTCTCGGCCATTTCTTTTTGCATTCCCAGCAACGCGCAATTTATAAATTTCATTTCTTTAATAATTTTGATAATGATATCTGATGTTATATAAAAAGGCAAATTAGAAATTATTCCCGTAATTTTTTTTTCTTTCCAAAATTCAGGCTTTACCTTAAGAAAATCGTCTGATATTATCTCGATTTTAAAGTTTCTTTATATTTCTCTACAAGAAATTTTGACAATGCCCGGTCCTTTTCGCACAAGATTAATTTATGATGATTGATTAACATATCAGAAATAGCTCCGAGACCAGGGCCTATCTCTAATATTTTTTTTTCGTCTTTAATATATTCTATAATATTTTGAATTGCGCCGGTATTCATTAGAAAATTTTGACCAAATTTTTTTAATGGCGCAATATTTAATTTCTTTATAATTTTTGCGGGGTGTTCCACCAGAAAAGGCTTTAAATAAGATTTTTCATTTGCGAAAGTCTTCCTCTAAGGCGCATTATGGCCTTTGTATGAAGCTGCGATACCCTTGATTCTGTAACCTCTAATACTTCGCCTATTTCTTTTAATGTTAAATCTTCATAATAATATAAAACAATGACTTTTTTTTCTTTTTCAGGCAGTTTTTTTATGGCTTCCATAATTATATTTTTTATCTCTTCTCTCTCAACCATAACATCGGGATTCATATTTAGAGGAGACTCAATGGTTTCAAGAAAAGATAATTCGTCAGAATCGTCGCCGCCGTGCCAGATATCGTTTAACGATACTAAACTTGTTCCCGAAATTTTCGATACCATAGTATGAAATTCTTCAAGACTTATATCAAGCTCTTTTGCTATTTCTTCGTCATCTACGGTTCTGCCCAATTTATTTTCGAGTTCTACGATAATTTTTTCTATTTGCTTCGCTTTTTGCCTTACAGAGCGCGGTATCCAATCAATTGTTCTTAATTCGTCAAATATGGCCCCTCGAATTCTTGTCATCGCATATGTCTTGAATTTAACCTCTTTTTTAGGGTCAAATTTTTCAATCGCGTCTAATAATCCGAATGTGCCATAACTTACCAAATCGTCAAATTCGACATTATGGGGCATACCTACCGCGACTTTACCCGCCACATATTTAACTAAAGGCGCATATTTTTCAATTAGATATTCTCGAATTTTCGGATTTTTGGTTTTTACGTAATCCTGCCATAGTTCTATTTCTTCTTTATCTTTAAATTCTTCAAATTTACCGCTCATTTCTTGCCTAATTTTAAGTTTACTATCCAATTATGTCTCAAAGCTAACCATGTCAACAATTTTCACAATATTCAAGCTTTTTTTACCTACTCGTCTTTACTCATTAAATGCTGAATTGCCTCTGCCATTAACTTGGGTTCGTTTTTTATAGGTACGCCCTCGACCATTATTTCGCCTTCGCCTGCCGCCCTTTTTTGCTCATTTTTTACCGCCGGTTGGTTCCCTTTTGTCTTAATAGATACATTATCAGCGGAAGATTCAAATTCGCCATTTCCCATTTCATCATATAATTGCTCTTCTTGCGAAAATTCGTCTTGGCCCATATCTTCTGAATTCGACAGGTTTTCATTCAGGTTATTTTCGACGTTTTCAGTTAAATCAATATTTGTTAAACCCGGAACATATTTTTTTATTATAAAAAATCCTGCGAATGTCACAGCAGCCATGACTAACGCCGATATTAAAGGTTGATATAAAATGGCAGGGAAACCCGCCCCGCCAATCAGCGAAAAAATTAGCGAGATCACGAACCCTAAACCGCAAAAAAAGGTGAGAACTTTTATAAAGAGCCCGTCTTTATCAAATGAAAGCATTTAATACATTTACTTAATTTGTTTTTAATATCTTTCTAAAAAAAGCGCCTATTCCAACGTTTTTTTTGTCAAATCCGTTTTTATCGCCCATTAATCTGGCGGCAATCACATTGAGGCAACTGCTTGCTTTGCTCTTAGGGTATAACGAATAAAATGGTTTTTGTTTTCTAATTGATTTAGGCACCATTTCATCGTCATAAATAAATCCGCAATTTTCAACTTTTACATTTAAAAACTGATTTGAAATATTAACCACTCTTTCGGCGACTTTTCTTCCTTCAAGGGAGGTTGCCGCTCTGTTAACGAGAAGTTTAATACATTTATCAGATGCTTCTAGTACGATTGATTTAATGATACCGTAAGCGTCGGTTATCGAGGTGGGTTCGGGGGTCGTGATAACTAAAATCTCGTCAGCGGGAAGCGTAAAACCGATAACGTTAGAGCTTACGCCGGCGCCAGTATCAATTAAAAGATAATCATATTCTTTTAATTGATCAACTTCTACAACAATCTTATTTCTTTCTTTTTCTGACAGATTTGCCAAAGAACTATATCCTGACGCACCAGCGATTATATCAAGGCCTTCTGGAGTTTGAATTATAATATCTTTTAATTTTTTATGGCCTTTAATAACATGATACAGGTTATATTTTGGCACGACTCCTAAAACTACGTTTATGTTCGCCAGGCCTAAATCGGCGTCAAATAACAATACCTTCTTATTTTGAGACGCAAGCGCCAGCCCAAGATTTACCGACATTGAGGTTTTTCCCACGCCGCCTTTGCCGCTTGTTATGGTAATTATTTTAGTATTCTTAATTTTTTCTTCGGAACTTTGCAGTTCATATTCCGGTTCTTTATCGAATGGTTTTGGACTCTCAAAACTTTTGCCAACCATTTTTCTCAAGCCCGCCGCCTGATCATATCTTATGTCGCCTGCGAAATTATTCATATTACCTCTGTTTTTTTTACTGTTAAGTATATCGGCAAATTCATAAATTCTTTATACAATTTATTTATCCCATAAATACATTATTTTATCTGCAATATACTCTTTACTTGCGGGCATATAATCGTCAGGCACCCTCTGCCCGGTCATGACAAATGAAAAAGGCAAGTTCCATTTTTCAGCCATCTCAATAATATACCCCAAAGAGTTTGTTTCGTCTTCTTTAGCTACTATAAGTTTATCTATATTAAATATACTAAAACTTTCAAAAATGTCTATCATATCTTTCGTTTTCACATTGGCGGCCACCATAAGATGCTTTTCAATTTCATGTTCTTTATTCTTAAAAAACTCTTTCTGTCTTAGCAAAAACTCTTTATTGTTCTGGCTCATGCCTGTCGTATCGACTATGATTATTTCGTTTTTTTCTTCGTCTATAATTTGATCAAATTTTTCGGGCTCTTTACATACATGAACCTTGATATCCATTATACTGCCGTATAATTTCAACTGTTCGGTCGCCGCAATTCTATAATTATCAAGAGTAATGAGACTTACGCTTTTATTTTCTTTTAATTTTAATCTGGCTGCGAGTTTTGCCACCGTTGTGGTTTTACCCACCCCCGTGGGCCCTAGCAAAGTGATAATTCTCTTTGAACCCAAAATAGGATTTATTTTAATTCTTTTTTTAAAAATTTCTTTTATTTTTTCAGATATACTTTTTTTCATCTTCCATTCGTTTAGCGGAAGGCTCTGCTTTAAATCTTCGATAATTTCACGAGACCATTCTTCTGAAAAATCATGATCTAATAAATATTGATAAATCTCGTTAAATTCTTTATTCACGCCGGCGGTCTTATTTAATAAAAGGTCTTTCATGTTTTGTTTGATTTCGGCAAGCTCTAAATAAAGCTTGTTTATTGAATTGTCTGAATCGATATTTCTAAAACTTCTTTCTTCCTTTAAATCTTTTTCAATAGAGACAGGGTAAGATAATAATTTTTTTTCAATAATATCATTATTTTCAGCAAAATCGGATCTATTTATATTGATTTTCTTCAGGAAGTTTTTTCCGTCATGAAAGTCGTCTTTTACTTCGCTTTTTGTTTTATTTAACAATGAATGAAGTCCCTCCATTTTATCTTTTACCGAATGTATTGAAGATTTTTTTTCGGTCAAAGCGGCATGAATTTCCCATTTTTCTTTTTTTAACATTTTTCCCATTATGGTCTTATCTTTTATTTTTCTTTCGTCGTATATTATAGCTTCTATTCCGTATTGTTCTCTTAATTTTTTAAGCGCGTCGGCATGATTTTCGCCGCTTACAGTTACGTATTTCATTGAATATTCATCTCCTCTTTATCTTTTAGTATCGCATGACCCGATACTTCTATATCAATGTCAGACGGAAGCTCTTCAAAAGCGATTACGGCAAAGGTTCTGGTATTGAGTTCCCTTTCGAGCAATGAGAAAATTCCGGTTCTTATTTCTGCAGAAGTTAAAAACACGGGGAAATTTCCTTTGGAGTTCACGTCGTTAAACGCGTTTATAAAAGCGTCTCTAAATTGCACCTGCAAATGCGGATCTAAAGCGATGATTCTTCCTTCTCTTTCGTCGTAACTCAAAGACGCCCTCATTTCATTTTCGATCATAGGATCAATTTGTATAATCTTTAACTTATTTTTATCGGCATATTGATTTACAACTTGTCTTCCGAGTCTTTGTCTTACCATTTCTGTCAATAAAACAGGATCTTTTGTTTTTTCGGCGTTATCGGCCATCGTTTCAAATATAGCGACGAGATTTTTAATAGATACATTCTCTTTCAATAGATTATGAAGCACATGCTGCACAATACCCCTGTTTAAATTGGCGCTTATTTCTTCTACCACCGCCGGATATTTTTGTTTTGTTTTGTCTAAAAGCATCTTGACTTCTTCTCTGCCCATAATTTGCGTGGCATAATTTCTCAGGATTTCGCTCATATGCGTCACTATAATATTTGTCGCGTCTACCGCCAAATATCCCTTTTCTTCGGCTTCGCTTTTTTTCTCAGGAGGAATTAAAACAGCGCTTAAATTATAGGCGGGATCTTTATATGGGTCACCTTCGATTTCTTGTCTTACATTACCGCTATCCAGGGCCACAATTTTATCGGGATAAGCGCTTGCATGAGCGACTTCAATGCCGCCAACAAGAATTGAATAATCATTGCCCTCGAGATCCATGTTGTCGTTAATTCGAATAGGAGGTATGACCATTCCCATTTCGCGCGCAAATTTTTGTCTAAGATTTGTAATTCTTTCAAGCAAAGAACCGCCCTTAGCCGGGTCTACCATAGGAATTAAATTATAACCAATTTCAAGCTTTAGCGGATCAACCGCTATTTCGTCTAAGAACCTTTCGGCCGAAGGAGCCGATTTCTGTTCTTTTCCTTTTTGTTCGCTTAATTCTCCTTCTTTTTTAGCGTTTCTCATGATAATAAAGGCGAGAAAACCGATAAAGGCTCCTATCAACAGAGGCGATACAATGGGAAATCCCGGAATAAAAACTGAAACTAACATTGTTCCGGCGACAACCCATAAAACCCTCGGATTTGAAAAAAGCTGACCTGTCAAATCTGAAGCCAAATCTTTTTCTGACCCTGCCCGCGTAACCACCATACCGGTTGCGGTAGTGATTAAAAGAGAAGGTATTTGAGCGACCAGACCGTCGCCTACCGTTAATAAGGTATAAATCTTCAAGGCATTATCCCATGTTTCATTTCGCATCGCTACGCCGATAATCAAGCCGCCTATAATGTTAATTGCCGTAATGATTAAGCCGACGCGCACGTCGCCCTGTACAAATTTCGTGGCACCGTCCATTTGTCCGTAAAAATCAACTTCTTTTCTAAGCTCATCCCTTTTTTTGCGAGCTTCTTCTTCGCTTAATATTCCGGCTGATAAATCTGAGTCGATAGACATTTGCTTGCCCGGTAAAGCGTCTAATGTAAATCTAGCCGCCACCTCGCTTATTCTTGTTGCGCCCTTGGTTATAACGATCATTTGCACCAAGACTAAAATTAGGAATATAATAAAACCTATTACATACTGACCACCTACAACAAATTCTCCGAACGCGCGAATCAGTTTTCCGTCAAAGGCGGGGCCTTTCATTAGAATTAATCGCGTTGTACTTACATTTAACGCCAGCCGAAATACCGTGGTAACTAAAAGCAAAGACGGAAAAACCGAAAAATCGGTATTTTTTTGGCTGAACATGGCGGTAAGAAGCGTTACCAAGCTTATCATGATGCTTAAAGTCAACAATAAGTCAAGAAGCATCGACGGCATAGGTATAACCAACATGGCTATAACGGCGACAACGCCTATGCCCAGCATTATATCGGTTTGTTTATACCAATCTTTCATTTTAAACGGCAAGTCTCTCTTTTATATTTTCAAGATTCATGAATATCTCGACCAGTACCCTGTAAAATTCTTCAGGCACGAGTTCGCCTTCGCTTACATTGTCATACAATTCTCTTGCTAAAGGCTTATTTTCTACGATAGGTATTTCTTTATTTTTAGCGATATTTCTAATAATAAAAGCGGCGTGGTCGGCCCCTTTCGCCAGTAATCTTGGAGCGTTTTCAAACTCCGGATTATAGCGCATGGCTACCGCATAGTGAGTAGGATTCGTTATCACGACATCGGCGTTTTGAACTTCAGACATCATTCTTTTGCGCATAACTTCTATGGCTCTTTGCCTTTGCCTTTGCTTTATGAGAGGATCCCCTTCTGTTTCTTTTAATTCTTGTTTGGTCTCTTCTCTTGTCATTTTAATGCTTTCTAAAAATTCATATCTTTGATAAAAGTAATCGGGAATACCTATAATCAAAAGCGTAAGAGTCGTAATAAACGCAAGTTTAAATACGATAAATCCTAAAATTTTCAGAGATTCTTTCAGGCTAAGATCGCTGGTTTTCATTACCAATAAAAAATCAGACTCAATAATTAAATAGCTGATGGTTCCTAAAAACATAACTTTTATGATGGTTTTTACAAGATTGACTATCACCTGTCTTGAAATTAATACCTTCTTAATGATAGAGGCAGGATCTAACTTGATTTTAGAAAAATCAAACGCCAAAGGCTTTAACGAAAACAGAAATCCGACCTGCGCTAAATTGCCTATAATAGCCATAACAAAAGCGATTAAAAAAACGGGAGCCATAATGACGGCCGTATCTTTTACAATAGAAATCAAAAGCGTAAGAAGCACAGCCTCGCTAAATTGCGGCAGATCTGTAAAGTTGCCGACATATTTATGAATCATATCGGTCAAACCGGTAATCATCCATCCCGCGAGAAAAAAAAGAACAATTAAGACCCCCATTGTAACAAGAGCCGAAGGTATTTCCTGACTTTTGGGAACCCTGCCCTTTTCGCGTTCTTTTTCTTTTCTTCGGGGGGTCGCGGGTTCTGTTCTGCCCTCGTCTTCAGCCGCAAAATATATATTCAGCCATGTATCAAAACCGGGCAATGCGGTTACTAAAGCGGGCCTTTTCAATATATGATTGTCAAATATTCGATGAATATGAATATTAATATTTGCTTTTATTAAAAAGAACTTTTCAAATAAGATTGAAAAATAAATTGGTAACAATTGCGGATAGATTAATTTATGCAGCTTTTCGAGGCACAATTTAATTGTGACGCTTATTTTTTTAATAATGACGCATAAATAATGCATTTTAGTACCATTTTGCCATTAATGTGACATAATAAATAAAACCGAGAAAAGATGACAAGTCTTTTTTTTATTAATGAATATAAACGATTCACATATACGAGAGAAAATCTTAAACCATGATAAAAGCGCCTTTATATTAGCGGGCGCAGGAACCGGTAAAAGCACTCTTTTAGCTCAAAAAATAGTCAATCTCATTGAATCAAAAAAACCGTTAAACTTCTCAAAATTATGCGCCATTACCTATACCAAAAAAGCGGCCGCCGAACTTAAATCGAAAATTAAATCTGAAATTTATGATAGAATCAATTTTTCGGGTCAAAAAACAATAAACCGCCAACGTCTGGAAAAAGCTTTCTTAGAAATTGACGAGGCTTATATCGGCACCATTCACGGGTTTTGCGTAAATATTTTAAGAAAATATCCCGCAGAAGCAGAAATAGACCCTTTGTTTCAAATCATTGACGGCGAAAGTTCTTTGCTTATATCAGACGAAATTACGGAAGAATATTTTTCAAACCTTCCTTTCAAGAAAAAAAAGACCTCTAAGATTTATTTAGATCAAAATTTCTTAAATGAATTGTTCCAAATTGAAAAAAATGTTCAATTTGATTTTGTAAAAAAATCTTTACGCTCGCTAATCGCCAAATTTTATCTTCTTGAAAAAATTGGTATTTCAGAATTTTCTGTAATAGACCTTGGTACTCTTGAGAATATAAATAATCGCCTGCTTCAATTTCATAAAGAAAATTTTCTTAATCTTGTTAATATTTATGATTATCAAAAAGAAATTCAAGTAAACCCAGAAAATTCTTTGGGATACTGTATTCATGAAACGATTACTTCGCTAAATAAAACATCTTCGTGGAAAGATCTTCATTTAATGTTATCAAATTTAAAAAGCCCGGGCACCATAGGAAGCGTGAAATATATAAATAATTCTGAAGAATCAAATACAAAAATACTTTTAGATACTATAAGATCATACCTTAAATTATTCATGGGACGTTTTGATCTTTTTGAAAACGATATCATAAAAAAACCGTACATTTTAGAATACTTCTCAAGTTTAAACTCAAATCTTAAGGCGATAACCCCGCAAAATACTTTTAACGAATATAGGCGCTATTTATGGTACTTGACCGCTGATGACTACCATAACTTTTCAGGCAGACACAAGAAAAGAAGGGGATTTATAAACTACGACGATATATTGTTTTTAACGCGCAAGCTTTTTGAGAATGCGTCTTTTCTAGATTTAATCAAAAAAGATATAGAGTTTTTGTTTGTTGACGAATTTCAAGATACCGACCCTTTGCAGACTGAAATTTTTCGAAAACTATCTGAAAACAATGAACATTTAACTATTTTTTTTGTAGGCGACGAAAAGCAGTCTATTTATAGATTTCGAGGGGCCGACGTAAACGCGTTTTTATGGCAAAAAGAAATTTTCAAACGAAACAAAGCGGGCATCATTGAATCTTTATCGCTCAACTATAGAAGTAATGAAAGTATTTTAAACTTTGTTAACGCCGTATTTCACGACAAGATACAAACAAAAAACGGATTAGATTTAATAAATTACAGAAACTTATATCCGGTTTCTACCGGCAATCATACAAATGAATTAAACAGAGGAGTCTACCTTACTTTTTTTTCGAGAGAACACGATAAAGATAAAAATGAGAAAGATGATAAAAAATATAATTCTTTTGAGCGCCGGTTTGACGAAGCATTTTTACTGGCATCTGAAATAAAAGACTTAATTGAAAATAAAAATATAAATCCCGGAAAGATAGCGGTATTATTTCAAGCTTTAACGGGCATTGAAGATTATCTTAATTTTTTTGAAGAAAATGCCGTTCCGTTTGAAATTATAGGCAGAAAAAAATATGACTCAAATGAACCGTTGAAATATATGAAATTTCTATTGTCTTTCTTAGCCGACCCTTTCGATATAATTTCTCTTACGGGATTTTTACAGTCTCCCTTTATCGGCTTATGCGATCAAGAAATAGAACTTCTAAGCGAATTTGACATACTTCATTCTTTTTCTATTGAAACCGAATTTCAAAAAAATATTAAAAGATTAAAACATCATAACTTTTATGAAATAACAAGAGAATTTTATTTCACAATCGCAAACCTGCGCAATGAACTTTCAATTTCGCCAATGCCCGTTTTGTTAGATATTATTTTTCGTCATTTTAAATTCTTTCAAATTTGTAATTTTTATAAAAATTCAGACGATTTGAAATCGTCTTTATTAAAAATCAAAAACAGATCGCGCGAAGTTATAGAGTTATCTCAAGTATCCCAAAAAAATCACTCGCTTCAAAGTATGCTGAATGTCATCTGTCGAGAAATTGAAAATTTAACGGGGCTTGTAACAGATAACGAAGCGTCGATATCTTCGTTTTCAATGGGGCAAAACAAGGTTCAAATATTAAGTCTGCATAAATCAAAAGGTCTTGAATTTGATTTTGTTTTTCTGCCCGATCTTTCGCGAAAGAAGAAATCCGCCGCTTCAGATTTTTATCTTGAACCTGAATATGAAAAAGATGAAATAAAGGCCCGCTTTCATGTTTCGGGAGATTTTACAAATAATCATTTAAACCGCGATAATCAATTGAATATTGAAATTGAAAAAAATAATTCAGACGAATTAAATCGTCTGCTTTATGTAGGCATGACCAGAGCCAAAAAATCTCTTCATTTATTTTTGCCCGAATTAAAATCAAACGATAAAAACTTATTAAACAAACTAATGAACTCATTATACGGCAAAACAGATTTTTCAAATTATTATGAATCGCTTATGCCTGACTATCAGAAGTTAAACCTGACCCTAAAAGAAAATAACTCGGCCATTTCTCTTAACGCAAGAAGAATGAAAGTTAAACATCTTTTGGCACCAGAAAGAAAAGACGATTTAAACAAAATCTTAAAAAATAAAATAAATCAATCTCTACCAAATATAAAATACGAAAGCGTTTCTCTTTCGGCCGCTTCATCGCAGTCAAACAGTAAAACTTATAATCTTGACAATATCTCGCCAAACGCGTCAACTTTCAAAAATATCAAAGACCCGCTTCCGAAAATAAAAAAGGGAATTATCATTCATCAAATCTTTGAGCATATTGACTTATATAATCCGGTTTTTAGCCCAGGCGTTAAAAATATCATCATGAATAAAAACTTTCTAGGCGCTTCATATTCTTTTTATATAGAAGAATTAGCCGAAAAAACGTTAAACTCTTTTAAGAAAAGCGAATATTTCAAACTTATTTGCAAGTCTGAAATCATCGGCAGAGAAATCCCTTTTTCATATCTGAAAAAAAGTTCCAATAAACTTTATATCGGATATATCGATATAGCGATTCGTCAAAAAGATAAAATCTATATCGTTGATTACAAAAGCGGCGCGCTTCCAAAAAATATTGAAGATAAAAATACACAAAGAAACTGGCTCAATAATTATCTGGATACCATGAATGTTTATTCTAAAGCATCCGAAATTTATTTTCAGGCAAAAAACATACAATCGGGAATTTATCATACCGAAAGCGGAAGACTTTTTTATTTCTGAAACCTGAATCAAAATGGTTTATTCTATATCGTCGATATATATTATGACGACAAAATGACTGAATTTATAAAATTTCGCGCATTAGGCTTTTTTTTATTTTTCATTGCCTTCTTTTTGACGTCTTTAACGGCTTTTTCTTTAGGCAGAAAAGTTGTCTGGGAAGATTTAGACTGGAAGGTCATTCACAGCGAACATTTTGACATACATTACCCTGAAGGTTTCGATTTACTCGGCAAAACGGCCATGCTTTACGCAGAAGAAGCCAACATAGTATTGAGCCAAAAATTTAAGCATAACTTAAGTCAGGTCATACCTGTTTTTATTTATCCTTCTCACAATCATTTTCAAACCACAAATATTATTTACGACAATATACAAGAAGGGGTCGGCGGATTTACCGAAAGACTAAAAAAACGGGTCGTCGTACCCTTCATGGGAAGCTACGACGATTTTAGACATGTCATAACCCATGAGCTTGTTCACGCTTTTCAATACGATATTTTATTAGGGGGAGGATTAGGCGGAGTTTTTGCCTCTCAGTACGCGTTAAATCCTCCTCTTTGGCTTGTCGAGGGCATGGCTGAATATTTTTCAATAGGCTGGGACGAAACGGCGGATATGACCATTCGAGACGCAATTCTAACAAATACCATGCCCACAATTGTAAACATGACAGAATTTCAGGTTTTTTCGGGTTATATGCTTTACAAAGGCGGGCAATCGGTAATGCTTTTTATCGCCGAAACTTACGGAGAAGAAAAAATCGCCGATTTTTTTAAAGACATCCGAGATATTAGAAATCTAAACGACGCCATTAAAACTAATTTCGGAATTACTCTTGAAGTTTTTGAAAAGAAATGGATGCTCTTTTTAAAAAGAAAATTCTACCCTCAAATAAATAAAAACTACGACGAAGAAGAGGCCGTCCTTTTGAGTAAACACTTCCTCGATAAAAGTTTTTTCAATATGCATCCGTCTATATCTACAGACGGCAAATACGTCGCATATATAAGCATACGCGACTTTTTACCCGCAATCGTACTAAGAAAAATCGGCTCTGGGAAAGAAAATAAAGATTATTCTCTTTCAAAAAACAAATCAGACGAAAGCGAAATCATTCTGGTTCACGCCGGTATAAGCAGCGATTTTTATCAGATACATCTGCTTGACAATCGCTTGTCTTTTACGCCCGATTCAAAATCGATTTTTTTCTGCGCCCAATCGTTAGGAAAAGATCGTCTTTATTTATTTGATATTCATAATCAGAAAATAACCAGAACTTTCACGCCCGCGCTAGATATGATACAACGCCCTAAACTCTCATACGACGGGAAGAGTGCTGTTTTTACGGGAGCGGCGGCGGGCAAGACCGATTTGTATTTATTAAATATCGAAACATCAAAAATAAAACAGCTTACCAATGACTTATTTTCAGAACAGGAAGGCGCCATAAGCCCTGACAATAAAACCGTCGTCTTTTCTTCAAATAAAAATTCAGATAACAACTTTGAATCTAACGAATATCATTTATTTGAACTCGATATTGAAAGCTTAAAAATAAAACAACTTACTTTTGAAAAAGGCAGGCAAATAAGCCCTTCTTTCGCCGCAGATAATAATAATAAAATTCTTTTTTCTTCAAATCAAACAGGTATCTACAATGCATATTTATACGATAAAAAGAATGCGGCTTCGGCGCAAATTACCGACGTTACAGGAGGAGTTTTTGACGCGCAGACAGACGGCAACGCCGAAAAAATCTCGTTTGTCATGTATAGAAATCAGGGATATGATATAGCTTATAAAAAATTTCCGCGTGAAAAAGATTATATTAAACCGTCAAAGAATGAATTTAATTTCAAAGATATAAATTACCCGGCATATCCCGCCGGGTTATCTTCAATTCGTCCCGATATATACAATTCCCGGTTTTCGCTTGACTGGCTTTTTTTCGGGTTCCAATTTTCTTCAACTCACGGCTATGGCGGATATTCTCTTCTGGGTATCAGCGATTATCTGGGCAATCACCAGCTTATGGGTTATTTTGATTATCTATCGGGCCGCGAAAATTCAATGAACTTTAAATTTGATTACGGCTACTTAAAAAACCGGACTAATTTTTACGTCGGAGGTTTTAAAACATCCGATTATTATAATATTTTTAATTTATTCAACCTTGCTTCTATCAACGATTTCTTATATTCCCCAAGTTATTATACCCTAAAGGTTAATCGTTTCGGCGGTTATGCCGCATTAGAATATCCTTTTTCGCCTTTCTTTTCTATCGACTCAAGACTTGAAATCAGCCATTATGAAGAGTTTTTTCAGAGGGGTACGGCATACGAGAAACTGGATGAAAACTATAAACGTCCCGACATTCAGACCAATATTCAAAGCGTATCTTTAGGGTCAACCTACAACAATGTTTTATATTCTTATGAAGGTCCGTTAAAAGGCGTTCATTTTCGATATAATGTCGAACAGTCTTTTAAATTTAGCGGCAACGATTTTATTTTTAACAGGCAGACCCTTGATTTAAGATACTATTATTCCTTTCTTACTCGTTATGTTTTTGCTTTTCGCTTTTTTCTGGGAAACATCTCAGGGCCACAAAAAGATTATTTTCCCTGGCAAATAGGCGGCTATAATACCCTTCGCGCCTATCCTTTTTTAAGCATGAAAGGAACCAACATATTTTTCAGCAATATTGAATTGCGATTTCCTTTTATCGACGCCATTGTTTTGGGATTTCCCGTGCAATGGATAATGCAGGGCTTTTCAATGGTTATTTTTATGGATATAGGGTCTGCTTTTAACAATTATAAAAAATGGGACGGATATAACGAATCGGAAAAAAGACTTGAAGACTTAAAAATATCGTTTGGTTTAGGCGCTCGCATGATCTTATTTCCCGGTTTTTTATTAAAAATTGACTGGGGTACCCCATGGGATCTGAAAAAAGCTCTGCCGATTTCAAAATGGGAGGGCCGCTTTTCAATGGGTTATCAATATTAAACTTTATTTTCTTTGAGATTTTCAAGCCTTTGAATTAAGGCTTCAACGCGTATACTTGAAAGAAAGGTAAACTCGCTGTCTGTTATAATCATTGATCTTAGTTTTCTGCCGACGGTGCAATCTATCAACGTTTTTTTTTCCCGAGCCTCGTCTCTTATTCTCTTTGCGACGGCGGTTTCAGGAGAAATGATTGCCACTATTTTATCGACAAATACTACATTTGAAAAACCAATATGAAGTAATGTCATACAAAGATATCTAGCCTGCCGCCGTTTTGATTGGTTTGCGAAGGCGTAACACTTGAAGAGTTCTGGCTTGTTTTTGAGTCTTGCGTCTCTGAAGAAGATCCTCTTACAGATAAAAACAATAAAGCCTTCACTTCATTCAAGGTTATTAGGGGGCTTGTGACACTTATGTTGTTTTGTATCGCTTGCATTTTTTTATCCTATAATTTACATATCGTCATACTTTAAAATATTTTTATAAATTTTTTTCTTTGATTTATAATTATTTTTTTTAAATATTTTTTCTTTCAAACCGATACTCACATAAACGGAGAATATAATGAATTTAGCAAAGAATACAACTGACAATGAAACCCAATTAAAATCGCATATATTTTCGTCAATATGGTGCGATAATTTATTTGAGGCAAATCAAAACCATTTTAAAAATAACACGATAACAAAAGCTTTAAAAGATTCAAAAATCAATAACCCCTCGGCAATTGAAGAATTATTAAATAAAATAAAAAAACCGGAAGAATGGATTAGCCTTTGTTTTGAGGCAGAAACAACCGAAACCATGAAAAACGCCGAAACCGTCTGGATATCAGGTCTTGAAAAATTTCATAATTCTTCTCTTTATCTTGAAAACCTGGGTTTCTTTTATTTTCGGGGTAAAAAATATAATAAGGCCCTAGAGTACTTGAAAAGCGGTTTTGATATATCTCACAGTCTTTTGGGAATAAAAGTCGGTATCGCTTCGGCTTACGCCCTATCGCAGTATCATCTTGTATGGGATTACTATGCTCTTTTATCTGAAAATAGCGTGAGAAGAATAGAAGACGAACTTTTAAGCAAAGTGGCAATCTCGGCGCTTCACCAATCTTTATATCAGGAAGCAGAAAATATATTTTTAACGATACGAAATCGTCACAACCTGCCCCAGCTGCCTTCTTTAGAAGAATCTTTGTTAGAATCTTTCGGCAGTAAAACAAAAATGCAAAAATGGATAGAAGAAATGAAAGAAAACTCTTCTACGCCCGAAAAACGCAAAAAATATTCTTTAGGAAAATGGGTTACTTATGCGTCAACACTTATATACCGTAAAGAATATAGAGAAGCTTTAGATATTTTAACTAAAATTAAAAATGAAAAAGAATCTTTGTGCCCAAGAACGCATATTTAGATTTTTTCGTTTGCCGATTTATAACTGCCATGGGAACTTAACGTCAATATTTTGAAAAAGATTTTTGGCGTTTCTTTTAACGTATATTCTAGATTCGCCGGGATTCGCCCGATTAAATTCAACGCGAATAGTATTTTTCTTTTTCAATAGATGCGTTTCAATATGTTCTTCTCCGGTTAATACGCAGTCTGCAACGGTTAAAACAGGAAGCTCATTTTTTTGACTTAAAAAAAATTCTATATCGTCTAAAAAGTATTGCATCGCAACATATGCGCTTCCGTTAAATTTTTCAGACGCGTAATAAAATTCATAATACACTTCAACTTCAGGAGCATATACATTTTCAATTTTAGATATTTTAATTTTATCAATTTTACTTCTCGCTATTCTGCTGTTTCTTGATTTAAAAAAATACTTTCGAGACGCAATAAAAATAAAAATCAAAAACAAGAAAAAAAAACCAAAATAATAAAATTTCATTTATTTTAATTGCTTTCAGGAAAACTCAATATTGCTTCTTCTTTTGAATCGTACATTTCAAATATTTTATTAAGCATTGTAATAGAAAAAAGCTGTTTTAATTCGTCGCTGCTGACTATAAGCTTGATATCGCCGTCTTCTTTTTTTAAAAGCCTTTTATATGAAACAATGCTCCCTAGAGCAGAGCTGCAAATATGGTTTATTTCTCTTAAGTCAATAATTATATTCTTCTTTTTGTCGTTATAAATATTAAAAAGTTTTTCTTCAAGAAGCTCTGCCTGATCTTTTTGTATATTCTCAGGAACTTCTATTACAGTAATGCCATTTTCTGTATAATCTTTCATTTACTCTCAAAATTAGCGGCAATTATATATTGCTGCTTTTTGTTTTTGTTTAGTATTGATATTATAGATTTTATGTCAACTAAAATCTTGATTTAGACGACTAAAAATTACTGACAATCACAAGTACCCAAATCAACCTGCGATTCAACCCCCGCTTGTACAGAAACTGTCGCACATGATAGGCTTGCAGTTTCGGGAAATCCATCTGTAGAAGATGTTATATCGTCTGCATTTCTTGATTTATCGCATGTTTTATAGATATCATAATCGCCTTCGGGCAAATTATTAATTATGTTATTACCGCCGTTTGTTGCAGCATAAGGAATTTCTGCTGAAGAATCAAACGTCTCGCCCGATGGCATGACGGCATAATAAAACATTACGCTGCCGTCTGCGCCTGTATCATTAATTATTCTTATGCTGCCGGTCTCGTCGGGAACATAAGCTCTAGCCGCTATCAAGATATTGCCGCCGAGCTTTCCTTTATTGGTTGCGTCATTAAATTGGTGATTTGCCTTATGATCTGAAGGCCCTAAAAATGAAAGATATTTTATCTCGCCGGTATCGATTTCAGTATATTCAAACAGATGTTTCATCATTAAATTTTTCAAAAATACCCTAATTTCTAAAACATAATTCTTATCTGTCTCTGGTATCTCGAGACTTAAATCGGTTCTTTGCAAAGGAAAAAGCCTGGGCGTATCTTCGGCAGTATCGTCTGCTGCAGCCCACTGATATCTTGAAGAAATGTCATAACCGTTAATTCTTTTATTATCGAAGGCGGCTACAATATCGTCATAAAAACTGCCGTCAGAATTATACGATTTAGACGGATAGGTTATCATCTTTCTTACATATATCGCCAAATGCTGGTATTTACCGCTTTCAAGATCAACCGCAGGATAAGAGAATCCTTCATTAAAGAATTCATTAATTTTTTCAACCCCGTTATTCGTATCGCAAGAATCCAGCTGCTTTTCATATAAGGCGGCTGTTTCGCTGCATAAGACCTGTCTTTCGCGCGCAAAGTAATGCCAGTAATCTTCTAAAATTGTCGTATCTGTAATCTCGTTTTGTTTTGAAATTCTAATTTCTGCTATATCTATATAATATTTCTGATCGACCAAAGGTATCGCATTGCCCGGGATAACATTTGTCAAGCCGGTTATTGTAGCAGAACTGTAAGCATCGTCAACATAAGAATCAGTGTTCCATGAGTATGGATTATTACTTTCGTATGTTCCCTTTAGTATAACATTTATTCTCGAATTGGCCAATTCTGATAATATTGGCTTGCCGGTGCAATTTATTAAAATAATAATTAAAAAAGAAATTATTATTGATTTACTAAAATTATTTTTATTCATATTTTTTATCTGTTTAAGTTTATATTTACCATTAAACCCAGGTTAAAAAAATGCCCGTTAATCATCTTATAATTAACAGCGTCGCCGGGAGGGTCTAAGTATTTTTCATAAACAAAATAGTAGTCTGATCTTAACCCTATATTAACCCATTTACCTGCGGGAAAGCTCATTTCTAGAGCCCCTAAAAAAGCGGGCAAGGTATTATATTTTTTTTCAGGATACACCTTAAGAATATTCGCGCAAACACCGGCTTTTGCATGGAACTCTACCGGCAGATTAAACGGCAGCTTATAAGCCAGCGCCGCGTATAAGGGGGTCGACGCAAGAGCAGCCGTTGTATCTGACGTATAATAACTGTATGAAACGCCAAGTTCGGTCATCAACTCATTTGACGGCAAAGCTATTCGATAAAACCCTCCCCCGCCTAAATATGTATCTAAAAAATCAGAAATTTCTGTTCCCGGCAGAGGCGTAACAGGACCAAACCAGATTCCGACCTGTTGTTTTATTTGCTCTTCTGATATTTCTTCAGCCATAATGATTGAAGTATTTATCAAAACACATAAACTTATTATAATAATTTTTATTTTTTTCATTCTATTACATCCACAGAAGAATTAAAAGCTTATGCGTCAATACAAACTAAGCTTTTTGTATCCATTTTTTTAAAGCGCCTACCCAAATTTTATTATAATTTAATGCCGGAACAAGAGTTAAACTTTTACCACCCGCGTTGATAAAGTTTTCTTTTGCCCTTATGCCGATTTCTTCTAAGGTTTCAAGGCAATCTGCCGTAAACGAGGGACACGTCACCAGAATATTTTTCTTGCCGCTTCTCGCCAGATCTGTAATTGTTTTTTCGGTAAACGGCGAAAGCCATGAATCTCTGCCAAACCTTGACTGATAAGATACCGTATAATTTTCGCTTTTTAATTTTCCTTTTTCGGCGATTAAAGCCGAGGTTCTTAGACTTTGATATTTATAGCATGTATCATGAGCCTGTGACTTTTTACGGCAGCAATTTTTTAATTTAACGCAATGTTTTTTGGTAGGATCAGTTTTTTTTAAGTGCCGAATGGGTATGCCATGATAACTAAACAGAATATGATCATATTTCTTCTTTAAAAAAGGTTTTATGGTTTCAAAAAGAGCCTCAATATAATTTTTATCGTCGTAAAAGGGAGGATGTATTTTTAAGCTTATATTTCTGAAATGTGTTCTTGCCGTTTTCTTTGTTTCAATCACGCATGTTTCAAAACTGGACATTGCATAATGCGGAAAAAGAGGTATAACATATACCATATCAACCCCTTTTTTTACCAGAGAGTTTAAACCGTCTTTTATCGAGGGCAAGCCGTATCGCATCGCATATTCTACCGGTTCTTTTATTTCTTTTTCCAGTATATTTTTTAATTTTCGAGTATTTTCAATTAAAGGCGATCCTGTTTTTTCCCATATCTTTCTATACGCTTCTGCCGATTTTTCAGGCCTAAATGGCAGTATAAACAAATATACAATTAAAAATCGAATAATATACGGCAAATCAATAATTCGCTTATCCATTAAGAATTGGGCCAGATATTTTCTAATATCTTTAATATGCAGGCTCTCTGGAGAACCTAAATTAATTAAAAGTACGCCCTTCATATTTATTCTTTCATTTAACCGGATGATTTTTCTTCTCAAATTTCATTTAAAATATTTTTTTAAGGGTATTTTTGCAATTTACGGCCTAAAAATCTTAACCTTGCCCACTTTTTAAGAAAATCATATTATTTTTATAATACTGCAGGTAAAGATTTTTCTTTAATGTTTATAAATTTATAATTTTTATCATAATTTATTTGGCGTTAAGAGACGATATTAATAATTAATAATGATGGAAGAAAAAACGGCAGAGGCGTTGACTCTTGAAAAACCGGAAACAGAAGAAATAGAATTGTCTGAATTTCCTTTGCATAATGATGAAAATTTTGAATTTTCATCATATGAAAACGACCAGAGCGAAGAAGCTTCTGAACCCGACATGGCGCCAGAAGAAGATACCGGCAATTCAGTTAACAGCGAAAAAAACATTTTTCATACAAACAATATACTTTCTTCTGACGATATAATTGACGATGAAAATGCCATTATGACGCCGACTTCTATTCTTGATGAAAATAATCAAGCCCTGAGTCAAGATGAAATGACGATAAACGAACCAATTTCGCAGTCTAGCGGAATTTTTGACGAAACGGAAAACTTTGAGCATCCTGAAAATTTATCGGATAATTTTCAAGACCCTGAAAATGTCGAATCTGAACTTATTCATGGCGAAGAATCGTTAAATATTGAAGATATAAACGATGAAAATATACATAATAATAATGAACCGATTTCGCTAAAAAACGGAAATCTTAATAATATTTTAGAAACCCCTGAGTTATCCTCCCATAATGAAAATAAAAACATTGAAAATGTTCTGGAACCAATTGATTTAACTCCGGAAGAGGCGGCTTTTGACGAAAAGGAAAGTATTGGCCCTGAAAAAGCCGATTTTTTCATCGACGATCCTGAAGGGCCCATTGCTCTATCTGACGATGAGTTAGACAATGTTTTAGAAGAAGCCGTTGAAGAAGAAACCACAATTTCTAAAGAAGAACATGACGAAATAATTGAAGAATCAGATATACAAGAAACTCGGGCCGTTCAAGAAGATGAAGACGAGCATGGCGATATTAAAGAAACTGAAGAAAATATACAAACACAAAATGACGATTTCTTCAGAGCTGAACCCGATGGACCAATTGCCCTATCTGACGATGAACTAGACAATGTTTTAGAAGAGACCGTTGAAGAGAAATTTCAACTTAAAGATGAGATAACCGATGAAATAACTCAAGAATCAGACATACCAGAAACTGGAACCGTTCAAGAAGTTAAAGACGATCATGAAGACATAAAAGAAACTGAAGAAAATATACAAACACAAAATGACG